>Ga0206992_1034_pt1 | contig 28021 bp, 22 predicted proteins | sample Alteio_BWMinCont_6_FD_153267 | JGI IMG/M metagenome (GOLD analysis project Ga0206992, IMG submission 153267) | Enriched cells from forest soil in Barre Woods Harvard Forest LTER site, Petersham, Massachusetts, United States -... | ecosystem: Environmental > Terrestrial > Soil > Temperate forest >... | reverse complement strand
CGGTGATGTAGAAAGGACTATGCGTCTGTAGACTGCCCGCGTGACCAAAGCCACGAACGCCTTCGGCGAATTGGGAGAGAGAATCGCGGCCCGCTACCTCGAGCGCAGCGGCTGGAAAATTCTCGCGCGCCGCTTCAAGTCCGGCCGCCGCGATATCGATCTCGTCGCGCAGCAGAACGATCTGATCGCGTTCGTCGAAGTGAAGGCGCGCAGTGGAAATGAATTCGGCGATCCCGTCGAAGCAGTGAATCATCGCAAGCAGCGCGAGCTCACAAAGTCCGCACAAACGTGGATCGATCGCCACGGCAGGGCGGGCGAGTCGTACCGGTTCGACGTGCTCGGGATTCTTCTAAATGAGCGGCGAGTATTCGTAAGACATGTCGCTGGTGCGTTCGGACTCACATAATGACTTCGGTGCGCTCGAGGCTGTTTTCCCACAATAGTTTATGGTCGTATGTGGATAGTTTTTCGTAAGTTGTTTTGTGAGCATGTCTTTGGTCGGGTGTCTTTTGTCTGACGTCTAAAAACATCTTCTTGCTTTTCAAGACCCCCTTTCGCATTTTGTTCGGTATCCCGTTGTACCAGTTCTGTCCGCTCTCTCTTCGGGGATACAACGCCTTCCCCCCGCAGATAGATTTCCACTCACGGGCGCCTAAGCAGCATCCGCCCCAGCACTGTTCGAGGCTACGATGGCCGTCTCAGCTGCGCAGCAAGATGAAAAGAAAAAAGCGTTGAACCTCGCGATCGCGCAGATCGAGAAGTCGTACGGCAAGGGCGCGATCATGAAGATGGGCGCGGACGGTCCGAAGGTGCGCGTGGACTGCATTCCCACGGGCGCGATCAACCTTGATGCGGCGATTGGGGTAGGAGGTATTCCCCGGGGTCGAGTCACCGAGATCTACGGGCCGGAAAGTTCGGGCAAGACAACGCTGTGCCTTCACGTCGTAGCGAATGCGCAGCGGGCTGGTGGAACGGCGGCGTTCATCGACGCCGAGCATGCGCTGGATACGGAGTACGCGGCCCGGCTTGGCGTGGACATCGACAAGCTCCTCGTTTCGCAGCCCGACACGGGCGAGCAGGCGATGGAGATCTGCGAAGTCCTGGTTCGTTCGGGCGCGGTGGATGTGATCGTGATCGACTCGGTGGCCGCGCTGGTGCCAAAGGCGGAAATCGAGGGTGAGATGGGCGAATCGCACATGGGACTGCAGGCCCGTCTCATGAGCCAGGCGCTGAGGAAACTGACGGGTGCGATCGCGAGGTCTAATACCTCGGTGATCTTCATCAATCAGCTGCGCGAAAAGATCGGCGTGATGTTCGGCAATCCTGAAACAACCACGGGTGGAAAGGCGTTGAAGTTCTATGCCTCGTTGCGACTCGACATTCGTCGCATCGGCCCGGTGAAGGAAAAAGAGGACGTGATCGGCTCGCACGTCCGTGTGAAGGTGGTGAAGAACAAGGTGGCACCGCCGTTCAAGCAGGCGGAGTTCGACATCATGTACGCCGAGGGGATTTCGCACGCGTCGCTGCTCGTGGATATCGGCGCGGAGAGCGGGATCATCGAGAAGTCGGGTGCGTGGTACAGCTACAACACCCAGCGGATCGGGCAGGGACGTGAGAACGCGAAGCTGTTCCTGAAGGACAACCCGGCGGTGATGGCGGAGATCGAAGAAAAGGTCAAAGGGGTGCTCGGCATCAACAAGCCGGCTCCGGTGGCAGATGGAGAGGTGAGCGAGGAGTAGGTGGGACAACTGAGGGGCCGGGTGGATGAGCTTGGATCGTGGCGGAGGCCCGGAATCCTCCAAATCGTCCTGGTTCTCCACCCGGTCTTTTTAAATCCGCATTCCTCATCCGCACTGCGCATCGGTTCGAGCTCTCACGGTCGGCTGCGGCCATGTCGCCCCTGTTGACCCTCTCGCCCGCAAAAACTTTCATGCGGGCTGCGGCCGGGCTTAACCGGGGCGACATGGCCTTCGCCTCCCTGCTACGACTCGTTTGTGGCTGAGATAACGACGTTCACCGCGGCGTATAACAAGGCGCTCGAGTGTTTGGCGCGGGGCGCCAAGTCCACGCGAGACCTCGCACGATGGCTTGCTCAGCGCGAACACGCTCCGGACGACGTTGCTGCGGTGCTCGCGCGGCTCACTGAGCGCGGGCTGCTCAATGATGCGGACTACGCGGTTCTCTTCGCGCGGAGTCGCGCTACTACTCGTGGGATGTCGCGGCGGCGCATTGCTGCGGAACTTGCGAAGCGCGGGGTCGCGCGGGAGCTGGCAGATGCGGCGATCGCCGAGGTGATGGCCGATGAATCCATCGATGAGCGCGCGATGGTGGAATCCGCGGCGAAGAAGAAATTTCGCTCGCTCGTGAAACTCGAGCCCGCTGTGCAGCGAACGCGCCTCTACGGCTTCCTCGCGCGGAAAGGGTACCCGCCCGATCTGGTGAGGGAGACCGTGAAGCGCTTTACCTCGACCTAGAGGCCTCGCATCCCCATGACAACAGGCAATGCGCTGGATGGTCGCGTCGCGGTCGTGACCGGCGGAACTTTCGGCGTCGGCCGCGGCATCGCACGCGCACTCGCTCAAGACGGAGCGCACGTATTCGTTACCGGTCGGTCGGCCATCGATGGCGCGCCGATCGACGATCGCATCGCCGGCGTTCGCTGCGACCACCGGATCGACGAAGAAGTGACCGCGGCGTTCGAACGCATCGCCGGCGAGAGCGAAGGAATCGACATCCTCGTCAACAACGTGTGGGGCGGATACGAGAGGATGCTCGAGGACGGTGTGTTCACGTGGGGCCGGCCCTTCTGGGAGCAGCCGCTCTGGCGCTGGGACGCGATGTTCAGCGCAGGCGTGCGCGCGCACTATCATGCGAGCCAATTGGCGGCGCGCGGGATGGTCGCGAGGAAGCGCGGCCTGATCGTGAACATCTCATTCTGGTCGGCGCAAAAACACATTGCGAACGTCGCCTACGGTGTCTCCAAGGCCGCGACAGACAAGCTCACTGCCGACATGGCCCATGAGCTGCGTCCCCACGGAGTCGCGGCTCTGTCACTGTATCCAGGCCTCGTCCGCACCGAGAAGGTCATGGAGGCTGCAGCGTGGCTCGACATGACAAACTCCGAGTCCCCAGAGTTCATCGGTCGCGCCATCGCAGCGCTTGCACGCGATCCCGATGTGATCCGCCACACCGGCACGGTACTCGTGGCCGCACAGGTCGCAGCCGACTACGGCTTCACCGACATCGACGGCAAGCGTCCTCGGCCTCTGAGTCTGTCGGACGTTTAGGTCGCTACCGGTCGGCTTCGGCCATATCGCCACCTGTGTCCCTCTCGCCCGCAGAAACTTTCATGCGGGCTGCGGCCGGGCGCACCGGCGGCGATATGGCCTTCGCCTCCCTGCCTCGATTCGTGTGTGCGCGAAGATTGGAAGGGAGGAAGCGACTCTATCGCTCTCCGAGCGCCCGGCCGCAGCAGGCATGAAAGTTTCTGCCTGCGAGAGGGTCGAGGGGAGCGATAGGGTCGCGCCCGACCGTCAGGCTCGACCGTTCGCGCCCGACCGTCGTAGCCAAATCGAGCGTCAGTCGACCGGCCACCCCCGATCAGATTCGTACCCGCCGCGCTGGCCGCCGCGCAAATACAACGCGAACACAATCAGTTTCTCAATCCAGCGATGCCACGTCCGCGCGAGTCGCCCTGGAATTCTCACGGCCTCCACCTCCGCCGCGAACTTCGGCAGCAGCTCACGAATTTTCGGCTCCGCCGCGAGCAAGTCGCGCACATGCCCGAGGTATCCATAGTTCGCGAGCAACAGTGCGTACCGCGCCTGCCGATCAACCGGCCACTGCGCGACCGCTGACAACTTCTTTCCCGCGAGCAGATCGCCGAACACGAGCTGTCCGCGCCCCGGCCGTCCGCGCCAATTCTTTCGGCGCTCAGTGACGCGATTCAAATACAGCGGCTCAAACCCCGCCTTCTCGAGGCGCAGAAGAATGTCCGCGGCCATCGCCTGACCCGCATACCCACGTGCGAACTCGATCTCGATCTCGACCATCGACAGATCGCGCAGCGTGTCCGGCGCGCCGTCGAGGATCGAGCCTTCGCTCCCCTGCGTATCGAGCTTCAGAAAATCGGGCTGCGGCAGTCTCTCGCGCTGGCGCACGTCGTCGAGCGAGTGCCCCTCGAGCGACACGGTTTTCTCAACAGCGAAATCGGGCCCGCCGAGCGACTCGACGTACTCCGGATCCGGCAAATACTCCGAACTCTCCCCCGGCCGCTTGAACAAATGGAACGTCACCGGCCGCGCGCGGTCCGTGATGAAATAGGGGAAGTACCGCGCCGTCGCGTGGGGATGCGGCTGCTTCGACAGTCGCGCGCATTCGCCTGCGTCTGCATCGAACGCGAGGTAGTCGATCGCAGCGAAGAACGGCTCGAGCTCCAGCGGCGCGCCGCCCCGCGCGCCCACGTCGCACACCACCAGTGGAGACGTCGCCAGCAACCGCTCGGCGTCGCCCGTAAACGGCCGCGCCCAGTTCAGGTTGTACGGCAGCTCCGCTGAGTACACGTCGGGCGTGTTCCAAAGCGCGCGCAGCAGGCGGCCGGTGAAGGTCCGGGTCATGTGTGAACTTACTCGACAAATCGTCTTTCGGTTTTCCGCTCTGGTCGCCGTGATCCTGGCGACTCCCGGCGTGATATCTTTACCGCCGTGGTGAACCCTTCCGCCGTACGATGACCGGTCGAGCCGCGCTCAAGCGCACGCTGTACCCGCTGCTCGTCTCGCTCGCGCGGTTGCGCCGTCGTCGCGTTCCGCCGCCGGCCTCTGACTGCCACCGCGTGCTCGTGATGCAGCTCGGCCTCACCGGCGACGTGCTGCTCGCCACGCCGCTCTTCGCGCAGCTCAAGGCGGCGCTTCCGCCCGGCGCGCGGATCACGGCCGTCGTGCCGCCGCACGCGCGCGCTGCCCTCGAAGGCAACACGGATGTCGACGAGATCGCGACATACGACGCGTTCTGGGCCGACCCCTCCGACAACCACCGTCATGCTCCGCGCTGGCGACATGTGGTCGCGACTTGGCGGTTCGCGCGCCGCCACCGAGCTGCCCGCTACGACCTCGCGATCAACTGCTGGCCGATGGATCAGCCATTTTCCGCAGCGCTGCTCGCCATGACCGGCGCTCGCGCAACGAAAGGCTTCGATTTTCCATTCAGCCGCGCGTTTTACGATATCGCGGTGCCATTCGATTCCAGCGCTCACCTGGCCGACGCGATGTGCGCGCTCGCGCCGCCGGCGAGCCACGCCGATGCGCGCACCCGGCGCCTGCGCTACACACCTCCGCGCGACGCGCTCGATCCCGCGTTCGTCTCGCGTCTCGAAGCCACGCCCACTCCGATCATCGTCATAGCGCCCTTCAGTTCCGAGCGCAGAAAGGAATGGTCCCTGGACGCGTGGGCCAGGACGATCGACGCACTCGCCGAGCGATATCCGTCCGCGCACCTCGTCCTGACCGGCGTTCGCGACACGCGCGCCCGCGCTACGGAACTGCTAGCGCTCGTCCGCGCACCCGTCGTCAACACCGTCGGCGAAACATCTCTCGCCGCTTTCGCGGCACTCGTTGCACGCGCCGCGCTCCTCGTCACCACCGATTCCGGCGCGACACACGTCGCGAGCGCCATGGGCACGCCTACCTACGTGCTCTTCAGCCAGATCTACGCATACCATCAGTTGACGCCCTACGCCGTTCCCGGCGCCCACAGTGTGATCGACGTGCCCTGCGCCGGCTGCATCTACGGCTGCGCCGCGATGACCTGCATGCAACACGACCCGCGCGATGTGGTTCAGCGAGTGATTGACTTCGCGAACCGGATCCCAGCGCTCAACAGCGAAGCCTAGCGCTGGTACGAGGGAGGGAACGGCCATGTCGCGGGTGACCTGGCCGCAGGCCGCTTGAAAGTTTCTGCGGGCGAGAGGGTCAACCGCTGCGACATGGCCGTTCCCGCTGCAGCTTTCACTTCAAATCCCAGATTGACCGGCGCCGCCGGTGAGCGCGAATAGTACGCGACCGTCGAATCTCCATTCACCGTGTTGGTGATCTCGCCCTTGAGAAGATCCGTCAGTGGCGTCGACGTGCTGACGGTCTCGAGCGCCACATCGTCCACCAATAGCTGCCCGGATCCTGAAAACAGCGCGCCGAAGGCGATGCCGAGCGCGTAGCTCGGGACGTCGAGCACAACGGACACCTGTTGCCAGTCCGTTGATCCGACCACCGGCCTCGTTTGCATGTTGTCGAACGCGAGAGTCGAGCCGTAGCCATCCACGCGCATCCAGAGGCCCGAAACAGGCGGCGACTGCCCGTCGGCAACGGCTGCGGCCACCGGCAGTGTGACGCCTACGGGCCGCACCCACGCGGAAAGCCGCACGCGCTTCCCCAGGTACGCGCCCGCCTGAATCGCCTGACTCATATTCGCGAACGTCGAGTCCGTTCCGGTCGCGCCACGCAACCCGATGTAAGCGGCCTGCGTTCCGCTGTGCACGCTTGCCGTTTGCGGCCCGAGCACGAACCGCGCCGGCGATCCCATGAACCCGAACCACCCGATCGGCGCGCCAACCGAGCTGTTCAGCGCTGTCAATGTGGGCGTGGCACTCGACTCACTCGGCCCCGTCGCCTCGTGCCCGCAACTGCTCAACACGATCGGCGCCACGACCAGCGACACGAGCAGCGCCACCACACTCCGGGAATGCCTAAGCAAAGTGAACCTCCGGGGAAGTTCGCGACATGCGTCGTACCGGACAAAATGAACCGAAGTTCCCGCGAACTATGGAAGGGAGGGCGCGGCCTTGTCGCGCCGGGTGACCCGGCCGCAGCCCGCCTGAAAGTTTTTGCGGGCGAGAGGGTCACCCGGTGCGACAGGGCCGAGCCCGACCGGGCGCGCCGAAGTTAGCTCTAAACTCCCACGCTGATTAGATTTGCCCAGATGCAAGCCGCCGAGATCCGACGCCGTTTCCTCGACTACTTCGCGCGCCAGAACCACGCCATTCGGCCCAGTTCATCGCTCGTTCCCGGGGACGACCCAACCCTGCTGTTCACCAACGCAGGGATGGTCCAATTCAAGAAAGTATTCCTTGGGCACGAACCTCCGCCCGACGGCAACCGTCGCGCGACCACGAGCCAGAAATGCGTGCGCGCCGGCGGCAAGCACAACGACCTCGAGCAGGTCGGCCACACCGCGCGTCATCATACGTTCTTCGAAATGCTCGGGAATTTTTCATTCGGCGATTACTTCAAACGCGACGCGATCCGCTTCGCGTGGGAGTTCGTCACCGAAGAACTGAAAATCCCCAAGGAGCATCTGCGCGTCTCCGTCTTCCACGAAGACGACGAAGCGCGCGGCCTCTGGCGAGAGATCACCGGCCTTTCCGACTCGCGCATCTACGGGCTCGGCGCCGCCGACAATTTCTGGCAGATGGCCGACACCGGCCCGTGCGGCCCGTGCACCGAGATCTACGTCGACCTCGCGCACCTCGCGAAAGACTTTGAATTCCCCGCTGGCGCGACCGGCGAATGGACCGATCTCGCCCGCTCAGAATTCTCAGTCGAAGCTTTTGTAGAAGGCGCCGAAGCCGGACGCTTCCTCGAGATCTGGAACCTCGTGTTCATGCAGTTCGATCGCCAAGGCAACGGCGAGATGATTCCGCTCCCCAAGCCCAGCGTCGACACGGGCGCCGGGCTCGAGCGCATCGCCGCCGTTCTGCAGGGCGTTTCGAACAACTACCACACCGACTCGTTCACGCCGTACATCGAGACAGTCGAAAAAGTCGTCGGCATCAAGTACGTCTACGCGGAAGAGAGATCGGCCGGGTTTCGCGTGATCGCCGATCATGCGCGCGCGGTGGCGTTCCTGCTCGCGGACGGCGTTTTCCCGAGCAATGATGGAAGAGGATACGTTCTTCGACGGATCCTCCGGCGCGCCGTTCGCCACGCGTGGCTGCTGGGCCGGCGCGAGCCCACGCTCGTATACGTCGTGGAGCGCGTGATCGAGCAAATGCGCGACGTGTTCCCCGAACTGCACGTCCGCAAAAAGCACATCATCGACACGACCCGCGCGGAGGAAGAACGCTTCCTCGCGACGATCGACGGCGGCATGGCGCGGTTCGACGAGCTCGCACCGGTTTCCGGCGCAACGCGCGGCAGCGGAATTCGCGGCACGATCTCCGGCGACGACACGTTCCGCCTTTACGATACGTTCGGATTTCCGATCGACCTCACCGAGCTCATGGCGCGCGAGCGCGGATACACGATTGATATCGCCGGATTCGAAGCCGCGCTCAACGCGCAGCGCAAGCAGTCGCAGGACGAGCGCAAGTCGAGGCGCATCTCGGTCGTCGTGGACGATCTCAGCGACGCGGACAAGTGGGAGCGAAACTCGTCGCTGCCGCTCATGGGTGTGCAGCGCTTCGTCGGCTACGACGCGGTCGAGGTCGAGACGTACGTGACGGCGGTCCGGCGCCTCGAGGACTCGCGCGTCGCCGTCATTCTTCGCGAGACGCCGTTCTACGCGGAGTCGGGCGGCCAGGTATCGGATACCGGAGAAATCGTCGGCGTCGGTGGCGAGCCGTGGCGCGTTGACGTGGACGAGGTGAGAAAGGTGGACGGCCGCATCGCTGCGATCGGCCGCATTCATGGAAGCCTCGCGTTCGGTGAATGCATCGCCCGCGTTCCACCCGCGCGCAGGCGCGACATCACTCGCAATCACACGGCCACCCATTTGCTCCATGCGGCGCTGCGACGCGTGCTCGGCGAGCACGTGCATCAGGCCGGATCGGTGGTCGAGCCCGATCGTCTTCGATTCGACTTCACGCACCACGGCCCACTCTCGCCCAGCCAGCTCGACGAAGTGGAGAAGTGGGTGAACGAGGGCATCTGGCAGAACACGCAGGTGCGCACCACGGAGAAAAAACAGGCCGATGCAATCGCGCAGGGCGCGATGGCGCTGTTCGGCGAGAAGTACGGCGACGTCGTGCGCGTGGTGGAGATCCCGCTGCGTTCAACCGAACTCTGCGGCGGCATCCACGTGGCGAACACGGGGCACATCCTGATGTTCAGGATCGTCGCGGAGAGCGGCGTGTCAGCGGGCGTGCGACGCATCATCGCGGTGACGGGCCCGAAGGCGTATCAGCTGCTGCGCGAGCGCGAGAAAACACTCGAGGCGGTCGGCGAGCGGCTCAAGGTGAACCTGCACGCCGTAACGCCGGACATTCTCGAGAAGAAACTCGACGCGCTCATCGCCGAAAAGAAGAGTCTCGAGAAGAAACTCGAAGAGGCGCTCAAGAGTGGCGGTGCAGGCGGCACTTCAGATGTGCTCGCGACGTCGGAGAAAGCCGGCGCGCACAATCTTGTCGCACGCAACGTGAAGGCCGGCGACGTGAAGGAACTCCAGGCCCTCGGCGACAGCGTCCGCGAGTCGATCGGCAGCGGCGCCGGCATCCTCGGCGCCGCATTCGAGGACGGCAAAGCAACGTTGCTGATTGTCGTGAGCGACGAACTGCGCGAGAAAGGCGTGAACGCGAACGATCTCGTAAAGGCGTTCGGCGCCAAGACCGGCGCACGCGGCGGCGGCAAACCGCACATGGCGCAAGCCGGCCTCGCCGCAGCCGATCTCGACTCGGCGATCATGATCGCCGCCGAAATCACGCGGGCAGCGCTCGTCGCCGCCAACTAGCTACAAACAAACAGCCAAAGAATCACGACTATAAGCCAGCAACAACGAGCCACCGACCACGCACCAATGACCACAAACATCGAATGGCTCGCCGCTCGTCAGCCGGAAGCCCCTCCGGCCCTGACGCAATGCGTGCGTGAGCTGCTCGAATCCCACCCCGAATGGGAACAGCTCCCCCGCGTCGACGCATTTATCGAGGCGAGCGAGGTCCTGCTGCGCCGCGTGCTCGAGGGCGGCGCGATCGCGCGGGCGAACGCGCTCGATCTTCTCGCCGCCGACGCGTGCGTCACCTGGGCATTCGAAGCGGCAGCCGACGAGCCGGCCTCGATCGCCGGCCGCGCGGAGCGCGCCACCAACGGCATTGCGGCGATCGCCGCGGAGTTTGCATGAGCGAGAATCCGGCGTACTTCGACGACCCACGATTTGTCGCGCACCTGCGCGAGATGGCGAAAGCTGCCACGGCTTCCGCGGACTCTCTGGGTCCGTCGATCGCGAAGGCCGCAGATATGGTGCGCGAGACCGTAAAGCGCGGCGGCACGCTGTTCTTCTGCGGCAACGGCGGCAGCGCCGCCGACGCGCAGCATATGGCCACCGAGTACGTCGTGCGCTACAAGAAAGCGCGCCGCGCGATCGGCGCGATCGCGCTCACAACCGATACGTCTGCGCTCACCGCGATCGGAAACGATTTCTCATTCGATCAGGTTTTCTCGCGCCAGGTCGAAGCGCTCTGCCGTCCCGGCGACCTGCTCATTCTGCACACGACGAGCGGCAACTCCGCCAATCTCATTCAGGCCGCCGACGCGGCAAAGAAGAAAGGCGTCACCACGCTCGCGCTAAGCGCGAAGGGCGGGGGAGCACTCGCCACCCTTGTCGACCACTGCATCATCGTCCCCACCGATCGCACCGATCGCGCGCAGGAAATCCAGCTGAACATCCAGCACTCGATCTGCGAAATGATCGACGACGAAATCGCCGAATAATCGAATGAACGATCAACACGGACCATTCAGCCTGAAGGGCCGCCGCGCGGTGATCACGGGCGGCTCACGCGGAATTGGCGGCGCCGTAACACTGCTGCTCGCCCGCGCCGGTGCCGACACGTGCATCGGCTACCACTCGCGTGCAAAGGACGCCGAAGTTCTGTCGGCGGAGTGTCGCAACCTGGGAACCAACAGCACACGGCACGCGTCGGACGTCAGCACTCCAGCTGGCGCGAAGAGCTTGATCGCTCACGCAGTACAAACACTCGGCGGCCTCGACATTTGCGTTCACTCCGCTGGCGTCTGGCCCGTCGAAGAAGTGCCAGTCTCCTTGATGAATGACGAACGCTGGGCGAACACGATGCGTCAGAACATCGACGCGATGTTTTTTGTCGCCCGCGAAGCCGCCCTCGCGATGGAGAAGAACGAACGGGGCGGCAGAATCGTACTCGTTGCGAGCACGGCAGGGCAGCGTGGCGAAGCGATGCACGCCGACTACGGCGCGTCGAAGGGCGCGATGATCGCGTTCGTAAAATCGATGGCGGTTGAGCTCGCGCCCAAGGGCATCACGGTCAACTCCATCGCCCCGGGCTGGGTCGACACGGAGATGTGCGCCGAGCCGTTCGCGAACGGCGGCAAAGAACGCATCGCAAAAGGAATCCCGGTCGGTAGAATCGCGAGCGCCGACGACATCGCATTCCCGATCGTCTCCCTCTGCTTCGACGGCGCGCGCCACATCACCGGCGAAATATTGAACGTGAACGGCGGCAGCGTCCTCTGTGGCTGAGCGCGCGCTGATCACGGGCGCGGCGGGTTTCGTCGGCGGCCGGTTGGCGAGAAAACTGGCGGACGAGGGATGGGAAGTTCATGGGATCGTGCGCCGGCCTCCGGGCGATCCCGCGGTGCGCGTGCTGAGCACCTTCGCGAGCGCGCATTATCACGACGGCACGACCGAGTCGCTGATGCGTCTCGTCGCCCTCTCGCGCCCGACGGTCGTCTTTCATCTCGCCGCGCGGTTCGTCGCCGATCACCGGCCCGGCGACGTCGCACCGCTGATCAACGACAACATTCTCTTCGGCGCGCAGCTCCTCGAGTCGATGCGCGAAGCGGGTGCGCGTCGCATCGTGAACGCGGGCTCTGCGTGGCAGCACTACCGCAACGCCGAGTACTCGCCGGTGGGATTGTACGCGGCAACCAAGAAGGCGTTCGCCGACCTGCTGCAGTATTACGTCGAGGCCCACAGCGTTCAGGCAATCACACTGGAGCTGAGCGACACGTACGGCCCCGACGATGTGCGCCGAAAGCTCATTACGATCATGCTCGACGCGGAGAAGAGCGAGCGGCCGATGTCGATGGTTCAGGGAGAACTGCCGCTCAACTTCGTGCATGTCGACGACGCGGTCAGCGCATTCATCGTCGCCGCGCGGCGGCTGCTTGCCAACGAGACCAAGGCGCACGACGTGTACGCCGTGCGATCCAATGAACCCGTCACGGTGAAGGAACTGTTTGCGATTTGGGAGAAGGCGCGCAGCAAGTCACTCGCGGCGCGCTGGGGCGAGCGCCCATATCGCGATCGCGAGGTGCTCGATCAGTGGACTCAAGGTAGGGCGCTTCCGGGCTGGTCACCGCGTGTATCGCTGGCGGAGGGCTTGGGTGGGCTCTGATAACGACGGACGGCAGGCGGCGGACGGCGGATGAACGACTCATCCGTTCGAGATCTCAATGCGCCCATTGGAGTGCAAGAGATTGTCGCGCGCCTCGAGCGCGCGGGCTTCGAAACCTGGTGCGTGGGCGGCGCGGTGCGCGACGCGCTGCTCGGCCACCCCCATCTCGACTGGGATTTTGCCACTGCCGCCACCCCTGCGGAGGTGATCCGGGTCTTCAAGCGCACGGTTCCCATAGGAATAGAGTTTGGAACCGTGGGCGTGTTCGATTCACAGGGCACGATGCACGAGGTCACCACATTTCGCCGCGACGTGAACACCGACGGCCGCCACGCGGTGGTTGAGTTCGGCGCGTCGCTCGATGACGACCTCGCGCGCCGCGATTTCACGGTGAACGCGATCGCGTACCACCCGAAGTCGCAGGAGATTCGCGACCCGTTCGACGGGCGCCTCGACCTCAAACGCGGGCTGGTGCGCGCGGTGGGGAAGGCGAGCGAGCGGATGCGCGAGGACCGTCTGCGTGCGCTGCGCGGGATTCGGTTTGCAGCGCGGTTCAGTTTTCACATAGAGCCCGAGACGTGGGCAGCGATCCGCGCTTCGGCGTCGCACATGGGCCGCCTTTCGCCCGAGCGGGTGAAGCAGGAGCTCGAGAAGACGATGGAGCAAGTTGAACGCCCGTCGAACGCGCTCGAGTGGTGGCGCGAGGCCGGGTTTCTCGAGGAGCTCGTTCCTTCGATCGCGATGGCGCCCACCGAGCGCTTTGCCGCGCTCGATTCGCTCCCACGCGCTGAAGGGGCTCTCGCGAAAGGCGCGACGCTCAGCCGCCTCGCTATGCTCTGGTTCGGCGAGAAAGAATCGGTGGCTGCAGCTGCAACCAAGGCTTTGCGGTTTTCAAACGCAGATTCCAGCTGGATCTCCAGCCTGGCCGGCGCGAGCGCCGAGCTGGGAAGGACGATCGACGCCACCGTACGCGAAGGCGCGCCGTCCGCGGTGGACGTGCGCCGGTGGGTGGCGCGCATCGGACGCATGCGCACCGAGACGTTCTTCACGCTCTATGCTGCCCTCTGGCGCGCGCGGCTGGCGAACGATGCGAACGCGATTGACGAGAGCCGCATCGACGCTCTCTCGAAACTCGCCGTCATCATCGCCTTCAGGGATCCAATCGAAATTGCCGACCTCGCCGTCGACGGCGAAGATCTGCACAAGGCCGGCATCAAGAACGGCCCCGCCATGGGAAAGGCGCTGCACGTATTGCTTGAGCGCGTGATCGAGAATCCCGCGCTCAATACCATCGACCAGCTGACGGAGATCGCGAAGGCGCTGTGAAGTTCTTCAAGACGCGCCCGGCGAAGGAAATCCTGAGCGGGCGGTTCCGCCCGTCGGCCGAAGTCTTCGCGATGCGCAAAGAGGCCGATGTGTTTGTGGCCGAGGTCCGCACTACACCTGAGCGCGCCGTGGAACTCTTCCACGAGCTCACGGAGCATATGCCGGATATCGTCGATCTTGCGCTCGAGGATTTCCGGACGGGCCGCAAATATCGCGGCGAGGGCCTGACACTTTCCGAGGTGACCGACACGGTCGCGCGCCTCAAGGTGCCGCTCGCGGCGAGTGGCGGGCTGGAGCTGTCGGTATACACCGGGGAAGAGCAGCTCTGCCTCGGCCCGATGCTCGATCTCTGGATCTACGCAAAGAGCGATCGATGGCTCTATCTCCTGCTCGGGCGCGGCCTTGAGGAGCGCGTGGATCTGCCGCCGCGCGAATGGAGCGTTGGCCTAAAAGAGTTCACCGGTGCGCCCGAACTCGTCGAGGCTGTAACGGCAACGGCCGAACGGTTGACGCTGACGCTACGTTCCTAGGGTGAATGCGCTCGCGTACGCTCTCATTGCCGCTGCGGCAAATGTCGCAGGCGCCGCCGCAGTAACGTCCCGGCGTGCGTGGAGCACTCGCACGCTCGAACTGCTCATCGCGCTCGCGGCGGGATTCATGCTGAGCGTCGCGCTCGCGGATCTCATTCCCGACGCGATCGTCAGGGACCAGCAGCTCGGCGCCATCTTTGTCCTCGCCGGTTTTCTGCTGGTTCACCTCACGCAGCACGCGCTGGTGGGCCATTTCCATTTCGGCGAAGAAACCCACGCGGTGTCGAAGCATGTGAGCGTCTCGGCGCTCGCAGGCCTTCTCCTGCACACCTTCGGCGACGGCGTCGCGATCGCGAGCGGTTTTCTCGTGAGCCCGCAGCTCGGCGTGCTCGTGTTCGGCGCGATCTTCCTGCACAAACTTCCCGAAGGGCTCGCGATCTCATCGCTGGTCATCGCGAGCGGCGGAAGCCGCGCCGCCGCGCTCGGCGCCGCCGCGCTTCTGGGGACCGCGACGATTGCCGGCGTTCTGCTCACCAATTCCTTCGGCCCGCTCGCCCACTACGGTCTCGCGCTTTCTGGCGGCGTCACCCTCTACGTGGGCGCGTCGAATCTGATCCCCGAGTTTCAGCACAAGGATGGCTGGGTCCATAACCTCGCGTTCTTTGGAGGGGTCGCGGCGTATTTTCTAGCGCGATCGCTCGTCGAATGACTGGAACAGCATCCGCGCGAAGCCGCTCGGGCAAAAGCCGCCGTCGCGACCTTCGATTGTTTGTGCCTCTGGGCATCGCAGTGGCCGTCGTTCTTGCGAGCGGCTGGATTGCGATTGCGTCTGCCGCGGCTCGGCTCGACGACTCTGGCTGGGTTGCCCACACCTGGGTTGTGATCAACAGCGTGGACCAGCTCCGGCTGGAGACCGCGCGGGCCGAAGGCGACCTGCTGGCGGATGCCCTTTCGGACTCACGGGAGCGCGCGGCCGAAACGGATTCGGTGGCGTCAGCATCGCTGAAGACACTCGCTGAAATACGTGCGCTCACTGTCGACAACGCAGTCCAGACCAGGCGTCTCGATACTCTGGCGACCGCACTTCCTCTGTGGGTCGCAGACGTGCATGAGGCGACACTCGCGCGAGGCCCCGATCCGGTGCGCGCGATTTTCGGCCGTGTGATGCACCAGCAGCTCCTTCGCGAAGTTGATCGACTGACCTCGGACGCCAGTGCCGAGGAGTTCAGGCTGCTCGCCGAACGGAACGCACGCGTCGACGCGAGCTCGCGGCGTCTCCGGATCTCGATTTATGTCTGCGCCACTCTCAGCGTGCTGGTTCTCGTGACGCTCGGAATACGGACTCTGATCGGCGTGCGCGAACAGCGTGAAGCCGAAACCGCCGCGGCCAGCAGCGAGGAGATGCTCGAAGAGTTCTTCGACACCACATCCGACATCATTTACACCACCGGCCCGGACGGAAAACTCGAATACACCAATCGCGCGTGGCGCGAGGCCCTCGGCTACTCGAAAGAAGAAGTGAAGGAGATGTGGCTCTCGCAGGTGATTCATCCAAAGGATCTCGAGCAGAGCATCGCGCTGTTCCATCGCATCATGGCGGGCGAGGTGATGAACAATGTCGACGTCGACTGCATCACCAAGGACGGCCGCACGATCTCGGTGATGGGCAGCTCGCATCGCCGGATGAAAGACGGTGTACCCGTCGGAACCAACTCGATTTCCACTGATGTGACCGAACGCCGTGCTGAGGAGCGCCGCGCAGCCGAATCTCACGCGCTCGTGCAGGCAGTCCTCAACAGCACGAGCTACTTGATTGTCGCGATCGACACGACCGGTTTGATCACCGGACTCAACCCCGCGACGGCCGAGGCGCTTGGCACGAACGAGCAGCTGGCGGTGAACCATGTGCGCATCGAAGCGCTCTTCGAGAACGCTGCGTTCGAGAGTATCGTCGCCCCGGCGGACCGCACCGGCCGCGACGACCGCGAATACACGCTCAAGCGGCACGACGGTTCGACCTTTCCCGCGTTCGTCTCGGTGTCCGAGCTCAAAAATGCCAAGGGCGAGCGCACGGGATACGCGGTGGTAGCGTCAGACATCACGGCGCGAAAGGAAGCGGAACTCGCGCTGCTGCGCGCGACGCTCGAGGCGGAGCAGGCGAGCCGCGCCAAAGGTGAGTTCCTCGCGAACATGAGTCACGAAATCCGGACACCGATGAACGCGGTGATCGGGCTCACGGGCCTGTTGCTCGACACCTCGCTGAATGACGAGCAGCTCGAGTTCGTCGAGACGATTCGTTCGAGCGGCGACTCGCTGCTGACGATCATCAACGACATTCTCGACTTCTCGAAAATCGAATCGGGAAATCTCGTGCTCGAGGCCGAGAGCTTCGACGTGCGCGATTGCGTGGAGTCCGCGCTCGATCTCGTTGCGGGCCGCGCGGCCGAGAAGAATGTGAACCTTGCGTATCTGGTGGAGGACTCGCTGCCGCAGACGCTCGTCGGAGATATCACGCGCGTGCGGCAGGTGCTCGTGAACTTTCTCTCGAATGCCGTGAAGTTCACGGAGCGTGGCGACGTGTACGTGCACGTGATGGCGCACCCGCTTCCGGATGGCCGCACCGAAGTTGCGTTCTCGGTGCGCGACACCGGCATCGGCATTCCATCGGACAAAATCGACCGGCTCTTTCGGTCGTTCAGCCAGGTCGATGCCTCGACCACGCGCCAGTTTGGCGGCACGGGACTCGGACTGGCGATCAGCAAGCGGCTCGTCGAGCTGATGGGCGGCGACGTGAGCGTCGCGAGTACGCCGGGCGAGGGTTCCACGTTCCGGTTCACGATCAATGTCGCGCCGGGCGAAGTCACGCGTCGCACGTTCTTGAGCGGTGTGGCGCCCGAGCTGAGCAATCGGCGCGTGCTGCTCGTTGACGACAACGCGACCAACCGGCGGATTCTCGAGCAGCACATGCGTGGCTGGGGGATGCACGTGGTGGTAGCGACGTCGGGAGCGGAGGCGCTGAAGATGATCGAGCACGAGAGCTCGTTCGACTGCGCGGTGTTCGATATGCAGATGCCCGGCATGGACGGCGAGGAACTCGCGACCGCGTGGCGCGCGGAGCAGGGCGCACACGTGCCGCCGCTTATCCTCGCCACGTCCATGGGAAAGCGCGCGTCTGCCGGAGAGAAACTATTTCACGCGGTGCTCTCCAAGCCCGTGAAGCCTTCGCTCTTGTACGACGCGCTGATCTCGACGTTCACCGGCGCGTCGCAGCGGCGGCCGCGTTCCGTCGCGCGCCAGATCGACCGGGGAACCGCCGTGCGGCAGCCGCTCCGGATCCTGTTGGTTGAGGACAACCCGGTGAACCAGATGGTCGCCACGCGCATGTGCGAGAAGTTCGGCTATCGCATAGACGTCGCCGGCAACGGGCTAGAGGCGCTGGCCGCGGTCAATCAGATTCCCTACGACACGCTGTTGATGGATGTGCACATGCCCGAGATGGACGGCTTAGAGGCCACGCGCCGGATTCGCGAAGTAATACCGGCGGAGCGCCAGCCATGGATTGTGGCAATGACCGCCAGCGCCATGGAATCCGATCGTCAGGCGTGCATTGCGGCAGGGATGGATGACCACACGCCGAAGCCCGTGACGATGGAATCCCTTGAAGCCGCCCTGACGCGCGCCTGGAAAGCCAAGGCGATAAAGGAGTCCGTGTAACGCGCGAGCAGTTGACGAATTAGTTAACCAACAACCAAGCGACAGTTAGTAGTTAACGTTTCAACTCGTCGTACAGAGTGCGCCAAACATGCCCCGCCCAAAGGTCTCCAGTCCGTCCATATTCGAAGAATCAACTGGCCGCGCGCCGCTCGCAGCCAGGATCCGTCCGCGCAGCCTAGACGAGGTAGCCGGCCAGCGCCACCTGCTCGACCGTGGCCGTGCCCTCCGCGAATCGATCGAATCCGGCGACACCGGCTCGATCCTCTTCTGGGGTCCTCCCGGCACCGGAAAAACGACTCTGGCCCGCCTGATCGCCCGCTACGCGAAAGGCGAGTTCATCCAATTCTCCGCCGTCACCGACGGCATCCCCCGCATTCGCGAAATCGTCGCCGACGCTGAACGCCGCCTTGTAACGGGCGTACGGACCGTGCTGTTCATCGACGAAATCCACCGGTTCAATCGCGGCCAGCAGGACGCGCTCCTCCCGCACGTCGAGGCCGGCACGGTCACGCTCATCGGCGCGACGACGGAGAATCCGAGCTTCGAACTGAACGGCGCGCTGCTGTCGCGTCTCCGCGTATATGTGCTCGAACCGCTCACACCGGACGACATCAAATCGGTGATCGAACGCGCGGTGACCGAGAAAGACCACGGGCTCGGCGACGAGGCGCTGACGATCGATGACGCTGCGATGGGAATTCTCACCATCGAAAGCGACGGCGATGCGCGGCGTGCGCTGACGATTCTCGAGGCGGCTGTTTCGCTTGAACGCAGCACAGCAAAAAACACGACTTTGCCACGGGTACTCACAGGTGCAATCGTGCGCGAGGCGTTGCAGTGGCGCTCGGCCCATTACGACAAAACTGGGGAAGAACACTACAACCTCATTTCGGCGTATCACAAGGCACTTCGGGGCAGTGATGCCCAAGGCGCGCTCTACTGGCTCGCGCGGATGATCGACGGTGGCGAAGACCCCATGTACATCGCGCGCCGCACGGTTCGCTTTGCGAGCGAAGATGTCGGGCTCGCCGATCCCCGCGCGCTGGAGATCGCGATCGCGGCGCGTGACGCGTATCACTTTTTGGGAGCGCCAGAAGGCGAACTCGCCCTTGCCGAGGCCGCTGTGTATCTCGCGACCGCTCCGAAATCGAATCGCGTGTACACCGCGTGGGGCGAGGCGCTCGCCGCCGCTCGCGAGACTCCGGCCGCACAAGTTCCCAAGCACATTCGCAACGCGCCCACCAAGCTCATGAAGGAACTGGGGTACGGGGCGGGGTACCAGTACGCGCATAGTGTCCCGGAAGGGTATTTGCCGCAGGATTATCTTCCGGATGAAATCGCCGACGCCAAATTTTACGAACCCACCGCGTTCGGCTTCGAAAAGGAAATCGCCAAACGGATCGAGTGGTGGAACAACCTCAAAGAAAAATCGAAAGAGAGCAACGATGAGAAGTGACCTGTTTGCCGCCGTCCGCCGCCTGCCGACTGCCGTCATTATGATTTTCGCCGTAACCGCCTGCGCGAGCCTTGGCCGCTCGATGTTCGCGACGCCGATCGTCGAGCTCAAGGACATTCGAATGAAGGCCATCGGCTTCCAGGGCGGCTCGATGGACATCATTCTCGACGTCACCAACCCGAACGATTATCGCCTCGACGCGACGCGGTTCACGTACAATCTCTGGGTCGATACGAATCGCGTTGCATTCGGCGAGATCAAGCAGACTGCCACGCTGGAGGCGCACAAGAAAACGCCGGTCGTGGTGCCGGTTTCGTTCAGCATCAACGAACTCGTTCGCGCGACGCAGCTCATGTCGAAAACAGGCGGCGTGGATTACCACGTGACCGGAGAAGTCACCGCGTCCACGCCGGGCGGATCGTTCACGCGGCCGTATAAGGGGGATGGACATTTCGACAACATTGGATCGTTGAAACCTAGATAGCTGTGAACTGTGAGAAACTGAATTGCTGATTGCTGAGGAGGAATGCGGAATTGCCTGCAATTGCTGATTCCTGAGAAGGACCGCGGAATTGAAATCCCGGATTCCTCCTCAGCAATCAGCAATTGCATTTAAGTTCGCATTCCTTCTCAGCAATCGGCTCAGTGGCCGGACGCAAGGTACATACTCAGCTCGCCGAACAACGCCGCTGTCGGCCCGTGCAACGACCCTGTGAACGCCGCGCCCGCGTAAAGGTCTGACGCCGCGCGGCCGTCGAACCAAACCGAATCAGCGTCGGCGTCGCCGGGCGCGCCGACGAGGCGCAGGATCAGTTCGCCATTTACGAACGTTCCGCGAAGCGAATACGGTGCGGCTGTCGTAGAGCCCGTTGCCTGAAATGATCCTGTTCCGCTCACGTCCGCGCCCGATTGCTGTATCGACCAGATCAGGCCGCCCGCCGAGTCGCGCCCGGCGTAGGTGCCCGGCACGATCTGCGCGACCGTTGTAACCGGCGAGGACGGGGCACTGCACGCGGCCGTGACGGCGAACAGTGCGATCGCGCCACTGCGGCGGCGGTTCACCGCGCGATTTCCTCTCGCGGTACTTCGTGGAACATCAAATACAGAATAGGCAGCAACAGGAGCGTGAGAATCGTCGACGTCGCCAGGCCGCCGACGATCACCGTCGCAAACGGCCGCGTTGTCTCCGCGCCGATCCCGTGCGACAGCGCCGCGGGCAACAATCCAAGCGCGGCCATCAGCGCGATCATGAGCACCGGGCGCAAGCGGTGCAGCGTCCCGCGTTTCACCGCTTCCAGCAGTGGCAACCCTTCTTCCCGCATCCTGTTGAACTCCGTCACCAGAATCACACCGTTCTGCACCGAGATTCCGAACAACGCGATGAACCCCACGGCCGCTGAAACGCTGAGGTTGATATCCCGAAGCCAGAGCGCGGCCACGCCGCCGATCAGTGCAAATGGGAGATTTGCCAGAATCAGCGCCGCATACTTCACAGACTGAAACGCGCTGAACAGCAAAACAAAAATCAGGACGATGCTGGCTGGCACGATGATCGCCAGCCGCGCGGTCGCGCGCCGCTGGTTCTCGAACTGCCCACCCCACACGGCCCGATAGCCCGGCGGCAGGGTCACGTTTTTCGCGACGAGCTGTTGCGCCTCCGCCACGAACCCGCCTTCGTCGCGCCCGCGCACCGAGCACTTCACGGCGATGCGCCGTTCGTTCGACTCGCGCGAAATCCGCGACGCGCCTTCCGACGTCACCACGTGCGCGATGCTCGCCAGCGGCACGCCGTGCCCATCCGCGCCGTACACGAGCAGATGCGTCAGCGCCTGCTCGTTGTTCCTCGCCATCGAGTCGTAGCGCACGCTCACGTCGAACACACGGTCGCCGTCGAGGAACTGTGTTACCGCTCGGCCTCCCACCGCTGTCTCAATGGCGTCGTGCGCGTCGGCAACGGTGATCCCGTTCGCGGCGAGCGCCGCGCGATCCAGTTCGAACCTGAGCTGCGGCTGACCGAACTGCTGCTCAACGCCGAGGTCGGCAACGCCACGAACCTTCGACATCACCCGCTCGATCTCACCCGCTTTCCGCTGCAGCACCTCGAGGTCGGGCCCGAACACTTTCACCACCAACTCGCCTTTCACGCCCGAGAGCGCCTCGTCGACGTTGTCCTTGATGTACTGCGAAAAGTTCATCTCGGCGCCGGGAATCGCGTCGAGGCGTTTCGCCATGAGCGCGATCAAATCCTCTTTGTTCTTTGCACTTTTCCACTGACCCTTGGGAATGAGGTCCGCGTAGACCTCTAGATTGTTCGTCCCCTTGGTGTCGGTGCCGTCGTCTGGCCGGCCGAGCTGGGTCACCACCTGCGATACTTCGGGATAGCTCACCAGCACACCGCGCACCTGTCGCTCGACGTCTTTCGCCTGCTCGACCGATATACCGACGGGCAGCGTCACCGTGAGCCAGATGTTTCCCTCGTCGAGCGCCGGCAGAAACTCGGTGCCAAGACGCGATGCGATGATTCCGGTTAGCGCGAGCGCCACGAGCGCTCCGATCACCACGCGCCGCTGATTCGCCAGCGCCCACCCGAGCACCGGCTCGAACGCGCGCTGAAGCCAGCGCGCTGCGGGCGGTTCAGTCTGCCCCGGCTTCACCTTCATCCACATGCTCGCGAGGACTGGAACGAGTGTGATGCAGAGCAGCAGGGAACCAGCCAGCGCGAACGACAGCGTGAACGCCATCGGCGAGAAGATTCGTTTTTCAACCCTCTGAAAAGTGAAGATCGGCAGGAATGCCGTGATCACGATCGCCTTCGAGAACACAATTGGCCGTCCCATCGTCTCCGCCACGCGGGCGAACATTTCGCGGCGCGCGATGTCTGCACGCATCGCAAAATTCGTGTGCTCGATTTGTCGGGGGGTGGCGTGCTCGCCCGTGAGCTCCATGTGAACCGTGTCCGATGCCGCGTCGTCCGACGGCTCGGACGCGATCAGCGTGGCGTGGCGATCGCGCAGCTGGTCCTCCGTTGGCGGCGGCGCGAGCGCCAGCCGAACGAGAAATGCTTCGACCATCACGACCGCGGCGTCGACTATCAGTCCAAAATCAACGGCCCCGAGCGAAATGAGATTTGCCGAGACGTGCCACCAATCCATCAGAATGAACGCGCCGAGCAGCGCGAGCGGAATCACAAGCCCTACGATCACCGCGCTCCGCCAGTCGCCGAGGAACACGATCAGAATCACGAGCACCAGCGTCGCGCCGAGGAGGAGGTTCTCCTCCACGGTGCGCACCGTGTGGTGCACGAGATCGGCCCGGTCGTAGAACGGCACGAGGTGTACGTCCTTCGGCAGAATCGTCGCGTTCAGCTCGGCGGCCTTCGCGCGCACATCCTTGAGGACTTCGAGCGCGTTCTCGCCCTTGCGCATGAGCACGATGCCCTCGACGACATCATCTGCCGAATCCTTGGCGACGATTCCTTCGCGCGGCGCGCCGCCGATGTGCACCCGGCCGAGATCGCCGACGGTAACGACCGCGCCGTTTCGCGTCGCAACCGCGACCTTCGCGATGTCGTCCTCCGACGTGAAGTTCCCAACGCCGCGAACAACCTGCTTCTCGAACCCGTGCTCGATGTATCCGCCGCCGGCGTTCTCGTTTGCATTCGCGACGGCGTTCTCCACCGTCGCGAGCGGGAGGTTGTACCCCGTGAGCTTCGCGGGATCGAGATCGACCTGATATTGCTTTATGCTGCCGCCGAACCCAACGACGTCCGCAATGCCCGGCACAGTGCGAAATCCGGGCTCGACGACCCAGTCCTCCAGCGCCTTCATCTCGTAGAGCGGCCGCTTGCCGGCCAGCGTATAACGGAAAATCTCGCCTGTGGAATTCGACAGCGACGACAACCCCGGCTGCACTCCCGCCGGCACCGTGACCTGCTGGAGCCGCTCGAGCACCTGCTGTCGCGCGAAGTAGTCGGTCGTCCCATCCTGAAACGTCATCGACACCGACGACAACCCGAACATCGAAATCGATCGCAGGTTCGTGAGCCCCGGAAGGCCGTTCATCTGCCGCTCGACAGGCAGCGTCACGAGCTTCTCGATCTCCTCCGCCGCGTGGCCCTTCCAGGTGGAGATTACAAAGACGTGCACGTCCTCAACGTCAGGAAATGCCTCGACCGGCAGGTATATGAACGCGCGAATGCCCGCCGCCGCCACGAGCAGCGTGGCGCCGATAATCACCAGGCGCTGGCGAAGCGCGAATCGAATGAGTGAGCGAAGCATGGCCTAGATCCGCGGCGGCGAACTGCGCACTACGGCAGCCGCTCGGCTTCGGCCGCGAGCAGGATGCTCCCGCGCGTGACGACACGCTCGCCGGCCTTCAGCCCCTCGCGAATTGTAGCGGTCGTGCCATCGTCATCATCGATCACCACGGGCCGGCGCTCGTAGTGGCCGCGAGATTTCTCGACAAACACCACGACTTCGGTTCCGCGCGTCACGAGTGCGCGCGTTGGCACGACCGCGCGCGAGGCACCGTCGTCCGCCATGAGCCTCGCCGTGCCGACCACCATCGCGCGCAGTGAACGGTCGTGGTTTGCGACCGACGCGCGGACGGTAGTGGTGCGCGTGACAGGATCGAGCTGATCGCCAACGTAGGTCACGCGCGCATCGAAGGTTCGCCCGGGCGCCGCATCGGTCGTGAACGCGAGATGAGCCCCTGCGTGCAGCTTGCCGAGGTCGCGCTGCGGCGCCGACGCCACGAGCCAGAGCGTGTCGAGCGACGACACCGTGAACAGCGGCACGGTGGCGTCAGGCCGAACCTCCGCGCCCGCGTTCGCGGTGCGGTCGATCACTACACCGTCGATCGGCGACCGCAAGACGAAATCCCCTTGGGCGCCATCGGATTCACCCAGTTGTGCGATCCTTTGCCGCGCCCGGTCGGCTTCCGCCTTTGCCTGAGCCGCGTCGCTGCGTGCCTGCTCGAGATCTTTCTGCGCGATCACTTTGTGCGCGTACAGATCCTCCGCGCGCGTCAGCGCCGCCGCCGTCTGCGCGAGCGCGGCCTCGGCTTTCACGCGATCGCTCGCCGCCTGCGACATGTCACCCGACGCGATCCGCGCGAGCGCTGCGCCCGCCGCGACGTGTGCACCCGGTTCCGCGGTGAGCGAGCGCACGCGACCCGTGACCGGAGAGAAAACCCGGACCGTGTGGTTCTCATCAAGCGCGAGTTGCGCGCTGAGCATCGCAACCGCACGCTCTCGCGTCACGCGCACAGTGTCGACCCCGATCGCCGCGAGTTTTGGCGACGCCGAGTCGATGACGATGTCGCCATCGGCCCGCGCCGGCGCATCGGCGGCCTCGGCGGTGGTTTTCTTCCCGCAGGCCCCAACAGAGGCGACAAACAAACCGCCAACGACGTACGACCAGAAGCCGTTCTTCATCTCTTCATCTCCTCACTGCCTATCGCGCGCAGTACCGCGTACACGCTCACCCAGTAGTCATGCGCGGCCGTCGCCGCATCTGCGCGGATCTCACCGTCGGTCCGCACCGCGTCGAGAAACTCGACGTATGAGATTGCGCCTGATGTGTAAGCGAACCGAGCTGTTTCAAGCGCGTTGCGCGCCTTTTCCAGGAGGCCTGCGTCAAGTTTCTTCGCGAGCTGTTCCGATGCACGGAGCTGATCGAAGGCCGAAATGATTTCGGTGATCGCCTGCACGCGTACCCGTTCTTCGGAAACCCGTGACTGCTCAACCGATGCATCCGCGCGCTCGTGCTCACCCGAGAACCAATTCCACACGGGAAGCTGTGCGCCGACGCCGATGGCGTAGTGCTGTCCGTTGGGGAACGGTTCGTCGCGCTGCTGAACGAGCGTCAGTTCCGGCACGGGAACCAAGAGCGAGCGCGCGAAGCGGCGGGAATCTTCGCTCGCCTGCGTGCGAACGCGCGCCGCCTGAACGTCCGGCCTTCGCGCGATCGTGGAATCGTCCGGTGCGTAGAACGCAGTGGGAAGCGCCGCGATCGCATCGAGCGGCCTCATGGCGAGCGATCCGATCACTCTGAGGCCGGTGTCAGGCCGCGCAACGCCCATTGCGAGCTGCAGCGCGAGCCGCGCGGCCCGGACTGATGCATCAGCGCGCGCGACATCGGCATCGCTCTTGGCGAGTTCGAGCTCGCTCTTTACGAGGTTACGCTCGGGCACATCGCCCGCGCGCACGCGGTTCGAATCCGCAGCGAGAAGATCGCGAAAGATGGCATGCTGCTCGCGCGCTATCGAGCGAAGCGTGTCGGCCAGGAGGAGATCGAAGAATGCCGCGCGCACGGCGAACCGAATGGTGCGTTCGGTGTCGCGCACATCGTGGAGGGCGGCGGCAGTACCATCGTTCGCGGTACGCACGCGATAGGTGCGCTGCGGACCCACGTCGAGCGGAGCCGCGACGGAATATTGCCACGGATTATTCGGCGCGATTCCGAGGGTAGGATTCGTATATGAACGCGCGATCCGAACCTCGGCACGGGAGGAATCGGCACGAAGCCGCGCGAGCCGGACATCGGCATTCGACGTGAGCGCTTTGGCGAGCGCGTCGTCGAGGGTCAGGGCGGGGGAGGCGGCCTGCGCCGATGCCGCGCCCGCAGCGAACGCGAGGAGCGCGAGAACGACGATCGGAGAGCGGGGAAACGGCATGTCGCCAGCATATCCAACGGCGGCGTTAAGGCGCTACGCCGAAATCATAAGAAGAGCGTCAAGAATAAACTAAGACTGTACTAGGGATGAGTGCGAGTACGAGTCAGAGGGATGAGTATAAGAAAGGAGATCGAGCTGGAGAGGGAGCTCAGAGCGAGTGCGAGGTCAGTGCGAGTGCGAGGTCAGTGCGAGTGCGAGCCCCTCTCACTCTCACTTAGACTCGAACTACAGTCTTGACCTCATCCCTCTCACTCGTACTCGCACTCATCCCTATTCTCCCAACTCCCTCTCATCGACATCGGCCGCCGGGAGCTTAAGCTCGAACACACTCCCCCCTCCATCCCTCGCATGATGCGTCAAAACTCCGCTCTGCGCCGTAGCCAACGACCGGGCAATCGCCAGCCCAATCCCCGCTCGACCTCTGTCCGCTATCGACCCTTCCGGCCGATAAAACGCCTCGAACACCCTTTCCCTCTCACCCTCTGAAATTCCCGGCCCCCTGTCCGATACCGAAAACACCAGCTGCGGCCCATCGCGCCGCGCTGCAAGCTCCAGCGTCGCCGTCTCAGGCGTAAACCGGAGTCCGTTTTCCACGAGATTCACCAGAATCCGCAGCGTCTGAACAAAATCGAACGTTCCATAGAGTGCCGGTGCCGATTCGTCGAGATGAACGACGATCAGAGCGCTCCTGTCGAGCGCCGCGCATTGGCGGATCGCCGCGCCGATCACGTCTTCGGCGGAGTTCAGCTCCGGAGTGAACGACCACTTGCCGGCGCGCAGCCGCGAAAGGTCGAGCAGATCCGCGACCATGCGCGACAGCCGGTCGACCTGCTCGTCGATTTCTGGTGCGCGCGACGTTCCCGTGCGGATCTCATCCTGCGCCATCGCCTTGATCGCGGTGAGCGGCGTGCGAAGATCGTGCGAGACCGACGCGAGCACGAAGTCCTTCATCCGGTCGCCCTCGCGAAGCGTGCGCACGCGTTCCGCCTCGCGCGACAACTGTTCGTGCTCGGCCGCGAGCCGCGTGACCTCTTCGGCGTGCCTGAGCGCAGCATCGCGGTCGCGCTGCGCGCGGTCGAGCAGCGCGGACGTCACCACCGCCGTAACGAGAAACGCGGCGAGCGTGACGAAGTCGACGGTCTTCGTGACCGTGATGTTGTCGTACGGCGTCTGCAGGTAGTAGTCGATCAGCAGGATGCTCGCGATCGCGAGCGCGAAACCAAGTTTGCGACCGCCGCTCGCGCTGCCCCCGAGAACTATAAGGAGATACGTAATCGGCACGTATGTCTGCTCGGTGGCCGCGCGCAGCTCGACGAGTGCGATCGTAACCGCGATCAGCGCCGCGGCCCAGGTCACCCAGACCCGAACTGATCCGGTTCTCATGGCATTTCGAACCGGTATCCAACCCCGGGCTCCGTTACTACGAACTTCGGCGACGACGGCGATGGCTCGATCTTGCGCCGCAGGTTCGTGATGTGCACGCGCAGATATCGCTGCGGGTCGCCGAACTCGCGGCCCCACACCGCGTCGAACAGTTGCTGATGCGTCAACGTTCGCCCCGCGGCGACGACGAGCGCGCGGATGATGTTCCACTCGATGGGAGTCAGGCGAACCGTCTCGCCCGATTTCGTCAGCACGCGGCGGGCGACGTCGAATGTCAGCTCTCCGGCCACGATCGGTGATTCCGGGGGCGCTACAAGTTGCGTTCGCGCGCGCCGCAGCTGTGCCTTCACACGCGCCAGGAGTTCGATCGTGCTGAACGGCTTGGTGACGTAGTCGTCGGCGCCGAGGCTCAGCAGGCGGACCTTGTCTTCTTCGCTGTGTCGCGCGGAGAGCACGACGATCGGCATCGTCGCGAACAGCCGGATTTCGCGGCACACATCGGCGCCCGCCATGTCCGGAAGTCCCAGATCGAGCACGACCAGGTCGGGATGATGGGTCGCCGCGAGGTCGATGCCTTCA
>Ga0206992_1033_pt1 | contig 28205 bp, 39 predicted proteins | sample Alteio_BWMinCont_6_FD_153267 | JGI IMG/M metagenome (GOLD analysis project Ga0206992, IMG submission 153267) | Enriched cells from forest soil in Barre Woods Harvard Forest LTER site, Petersham, Massachusetts, United States -... | ecosystem: Environmental > Terrestrial > Soil > Temperate forest >... | reverse complement strand
TAACTATAAAAGAATTTTTTAAAGAATTAGATGATGCCATAAGAGAATCAAATTTAGATACAGGTATTTTTTATTTTTGCAAACATTCAAAAGAGATGAAATCATTATCTGAAAAAAATGAGAAAGATGAATTGTTTTTCTTCTGCTGAAAATGTAAATGAGTTTAGATCATTATTAAAAACAATGAGAGAAAAAAGAAGGGAAGAATTAAAAATATATAATCAGGAATAAATGAAATGAAAACCGATGAGATTATGGATCATTACGCAAATGAAGTGAAGCAATTATTTACACAGATAAATAATATTTTTGTCAATTATATAGAACAAAAAATAGATGAAAAAAAAATAAAAAAATCAAATCTTCTCGCAATAATATCAACCGTTATACAATCCTTGTTATTTAACTATTGTAGTTTTATAGATCATAATAGCGATTTTTCTAGGGAAAAAATATTAGATGATATGGTTGAAGTAGTAAAAAAACAATTTGAAAAACTAAAATTAAATACGGAACATTAAAAATAAACACAGGATGTGATAAAATAAATGATGACAGACAAAGATTATGACAATCTAGTTCAAGTGTCTTTACAAGATATTGCAATACAAGTATGTGATTATCTTGAGCTAGATAAAAAAATGAGATGGATGAATCAAATAGAACAAAAAAATATAATCCATTCATATGATATTCGTCAGTATATGCAAAATGTAAATGATATTATTTTAAATGGTGTAGATACTTTGCCTCAACGAATGAAAGTGATAGAAGATAAAATAACTGAATTAGATATGGTATTAACAAATAGCATCATGAGAATGGTTAAACGTCTTGAGTTATTGGATAAAAAAATAAATTCGATAAAAAATAAATAATATAATTTTAAAGGAGATGATATGCGTTATTATTCAAGGGTAATGCATTATTTACGTAAAGAAAAACCATTAACTAGTTATGAACGAGGCGTATTCATTACATTAGTCATACGTATGGGAAATAATGCTTATACGGATGTTTCTCAAGAAGATTTGGCAATTGAAGTAGGTATAAGCGAAAGACAAATCAGACAGCATATCGCCAATTTTAAAACAAAAGGATTAATCAAAATATCTAAAGACCCAAAAGACAATCGAAAAAATATATATCATTTAGCTTCTTTTTTAATTGATTATAAAAAACGAAAGACCACATCGCAGAGCAGCCTTTCGTCTTTTTCACACTAACACTTTTTATCTTTCTTGCCTTTTCCGTCTTTCATCGGCTTCTTTTTCATGAAAATTTCCTTTTTAAAAATAATCAAACCATTCATTTGATGCTTAATTGTGCAGATCAAAAAATGAAAAGTAAAGTACTTATGTACACTTATTAGCATCATTCACTTTACAGGGTTTTTATGCGTATTTCTTAGGGTTATTACTCAATTATCCCCATACTTATCCACCAAAAATGTGGATAATTTGACCGTGGAACATTGTTTTTTAGGTTCCACGGCCAATCTCAAACGTTCTACGTAGAACATCTTACAAGAAATAGGTTTTTTTCTTACAGATTGAAAATGGGGAAGCGTGTATTTCTGCAAGATAAGGAATTCATTCGGAAGTTTATAGAAACGATCAATTGAAAAAAAATTTTCTTGGGTTTATTATGTGTTTAGCGAACAACATGCATAAACCCAAGAGTGGCATTTTTGCTACTTAAAAAGTTGTATGCATGATGTGCACGCACCATGAATACATAGAGAAATTTTACTGCATCCGTTTATTATGTCAATAAAATTCTATGAATTCCTGGAAGATTAATTTAACAATAAGGAATTTATATGAATCTTAGTTTAGATATTGCACTTTACCATCGTGATCAAACAATAGACAATTCAATCTCTCCTAATGAATTAGGCGTCTTACATACCTTGGCACAACGCATTGGTAATAATACTTTTGCGTGGATTTCACATGAAACATTAGCAATCGAATTAAAGATAAGTCAAAGACAACTAGCACGTTATATGTCAAAACTTAGAGCGAAAGGATTGATTGAAACACCGAAAGACCCAAAAGATAAAAGAAAAAATTTATATCGTTTAGCTTCTTTTTTAATCAACTACCATCAGAAAGAAAAATCCGTTTCAATGGAACAACACACGTCAACACTGATTTATAAAAATAAAAATACAAGTCACAATCGTCTTGTAGATAAAGAAAAATACATGACACATATGTCAGGAAATAATAATCAGAGACAGATATGTCAGGTAAATTCAAGACACATATGTCAGGAATTATCCGATGCGCAAGTATCCCAACCTATTGAAAATTCTATTAAAAAAACACCTGCGCATTTTCCTAAAGTAAAAGAGGAAAGTAACAATAAAGATATATGCGCATCTATCGATGCGCAAACGAGCTTTGAAACGTTCTGGAAAAACTACCCACGCAAGAAAGACAGAGCACGAGCAGAGCGTGTATGGTTAAAAAATAAACTGGATAAAAAAGCTACAGAGATTATGAAAAAATTGCAGGAACAAAAAACCCAATGGAAAGATGAAAAATATATTCCCTACCCAAAAACTTATTTGGAGAACAACCGTTGGGAAGATGAAGTAACCGAAAAATCTTTTCTACCAATACAGGCAACCTATGCTCAACCTTCCCTAAGTCGCTACAAAGATTTTGAATGTGTGAAGAAAGAAACGGAAATGCAACGTCTAGCCGATCGCGAAAAATACAAAGGGAGGACAGCGTATGAAATCCTATGCCAAAGATAAAAACAACGTGATTCCGTTCGACCCGACAAAGAAGGCACTATTTTCCAAATCTTCGTCTCGTTCTTCTCGTTGCAAATATCGCGAGGGTAGATACGAACAAACGAAAGTAACGTGTAAACGTTCGGATACGGAATCACCTCTCAAAGTATGGTGGTTATCGATGCAAAGGAACAGTACTCATGAGTAATTTAATTTACACATTGCGTTTTTTCACAAGAAGAAGCGTTGAGTTTTTATCATATTTGCAGAGAGATTGTTTTATTGGAACAAAAAGGAATTTCAGAGCATGTCATTGAAATTTCATTAACACACTCTCAATTTGATTCACTCAAGCCATTGATGGATATGATTTTTATACAACCCGATGTACTACGACCCGGTATACTAGGCTATTTCAGTGAAATACCGATTCGGTTGTTGGAGACATAACATGAAAAAATGGATAAGAATAAATCAATCTGATTTAAGCGCGAAATTAAGCGCTGTGAAAGGTTTTATCAGAAAGCCTCATCCTGACACCCAAGATGACTTAAACGCTCACAGTCCTTCTCTTTCAAATCCTTGTGATATAATTCAAGAAAAGGAAGAGGAAGATGCTACGGAAATATAAAGTACCCAAGGAATCGATTGAGCAACAAGCATTGATTAAATGGCTGAAGATAAAACGTATTAAATTTTATGCCATCCCAAACGGTGCCTATACAAAAAATATTCTAAGCGCTATCCATCTTAAAAAAACCGGTTTATCAAACGGTGTTCCTGATATTTGTATACCTATACCATTTAATGGAAAACATGGCCTCTACATTGAGATGAAACGACAAAAGGGAAGCAAGACAACGCCTGAGCAAAAAGAGTGGCTGGATTTTTTAAACTCCGTGGGTTATCTCGCCGCAACGTGCTTTGGTTGGTTGGATGCTGTCAAGGTCATTGAACACTATTTTATGGAATAAGTATTATGAAATCAGATATCAGTTTGAAATTAAAAGATTCGATTAAAAATGATGAAGGATTCAGACGATTTATTTATAAAGACATCAAAGGAAATCAAACCATAGGTTATGGTAGAAATGTCGCGCAAGTGGGAGTAAGTGAGCTGGAAGCTGAAATTTTACTCTCTAACGATATTTCAAATGCTACGATGGAGCTTTACCGTTTTTTACCGTTTGCTCAGTCCCTAGATGATATTCGAAAAGCTGCGCTCATTGAATTGACGTTTAATGTCGGCATTGAAAAAGTCATTCAATTTCGAAAGATGATTGATGCGCTCAAAAATAAAGATTTTGAATTAGCATCTAATGAAATGCTCGATAGTGAATGGGCAAAAGAAGTAGGAAACAGAGCGAATAAATTATCTGCCTGGATTAAAACAGGAGAAATGTCATGAACAATAAATTGAAAGATATTATTATTGTTATTGAAAAAATGGCTCCTATGTTAGCAAGCGCTCTTATGAGTCCCGCAGCTGGGATGGCCATTCAATTATTAGAAAATACCTTTGGTGTGTCATCAGATTCTCTTGCAACTACCATCTCACAAGACCCAAACGCTTTAGAAAAGCTACAACAACTCGAATTATCTCATAGCGATACATTAGCCCAATATAAATCACAAGATTATCAAACCGAAATATCGGATCGAAAAGATGCAAGGCAACATGAAGAAAAGATTATTCAAGAAACAGGTAAACGCGATTGGGCTTTGGATATGATCGCAGTCGTTTTCATATTATTTTTTTTTACATTATGTGTCTTGAATTACTTTTTAGAGATAAAAGATGATCACGTAATGGTCATGTTAATAGGACAAGTGAGCGCAGGCGTTGGTTTGATATTATCTTATTACTTTGGATCTAGCAGAGATGGCTAACTATTTTCTTTTATGTAGTTTAATGCATCCAAAAAAACAATTAAAACTTTCTAGTGGAGGAAGGCTGGGATTGGATCGATAAATCACATCCCAACATTTCCTTTGCTTGTTCCATTTCATTTTTAAATTCATCATTTTTTTCTCTACGTAAAATAAAAAGGTACTCTTGAAATAATGTAGCTCATTAAAAATATCGTTAATAATATTACCCAGCTATCAAATGTATTCATTTGTTGTTTTCCTTAATTGTTCGGTTCTTTATTAATATCAATGATTTGTTTATTTCGTGTGATCTGAAAGGTACGATTAAGATAATCTCCCCAATTGATTATTCTGCGTTCATCGTCAATGGCGATTTGAATATCAATCGCCAAGCTTTTGATAGCTTCTGCCAAATCAAGTCGATTAATATATTCGTACATAGCACACACAGTAATACCTTCTTGAGAATAAGATAAATCTCCCAGTAAAGAATTAAATGTATAGTCTTCATCCCATTCCGATAAAAATGTCATCGTTGCAATTGATTGTGCCGCCGTAAAATTTTTCATCTTTATATCTCCTATCGAGTTGTTTTTTTAATACATTCATTTTGAAATCGTTGACTTGTCCCATAATGAAATACTTGTAATGGTTTCGAATAACGATCATTTGCATAGGTTCTTTCTCTGAAAACAGATTTCCCTTTTCTTCTTAAGAACCGCGCATAATGTTTATTTACAAATTTTCTCGTTAATGTATTCATATCTTTTCCTTATGATGAAATATACGATATTAAGGTTTGAATATTTTTTTTATGCAGCTCATTTTCTTTCATATGATTTTCTATAAATTTTGAAAAAATCTCCGATAAAACTTTCGTGATACTTTCTGCTTGCTCTCGGTGCATCCCTGCATTTTCTAATTGAATAGAAACTTTTAACGTATCGAATGGAATAGTATTTAGCATATTTTTGTTTCTCCTAAGTGTGTTATTTGATGAAATTAATAATACATAATTATATCACAAACGTCAACACTTCTTCTAAAAATAATTGACGGTTGGTCAAAAAAATAATAATCTGTATTTTATTAAGTCAATTTTCTCATCATAAAGGAATATACCAATGGCTAAGAACGAACGCAGATCACATTATATGGAACCTTCTTTCAACAAAGAAAATGTCGATACAACCAATGCAGATATGGGCTATCACAACATGGCTGATCGCGCGAATGTTGCAAAGCAAGTCCAAGAAATGCAAGGTGAAAAAGCCCGTATGCAAGAGATGGGCAAACCACGTGATGGCTCCGAAAGTGAAGGAAGAGACTATTAAGCTTCGGACAATAAAAGGACAGGTTGAAGATGACTGGTGCAAATCAATACCGTCCAGATTATGACCCGACCATTTGCAAGCAATTACCGGAGTATTTTAAAGATGGTTTAAGCATCACTCAGGTGTGCGCTTGGAAGCTTAAAATAGCCCGCTCTACTTATTACGAATGGAAAGAAAAACACCCTGAGTTTAAGTTAGCTGCTGAGATGGGGGAGGAAATATCTGAGGCATACCACGAAAAAAAACTGCAAGAAGGAGCAGACGGCCTGATCGATAATTTCAGCGCCCCTGCTCGTATTTTTATTATGAAAAGTAGATTTAGAACTACCTACGGCGAACAAAAGGAAGAAAAGACGGCAGGTGATTCTTTGCTTGAAAAAATTGTATTGGGTGAAGTATCGATTGTCTCTAAAAAGTAATTATGGATGAATTACAAAAAGAAAAACGGTTAGAAAATCATCGAAAACGGATTGAAGCGACACATGATAAAGACATGATCGATCATCCTGATCGTCATTTTATTAATAAATCCACTTATCCTCGTTATGAATGGAAGCATCTTTGTTATGCGTGTCTAGCGCATGAAGTTGGTAAATATGAATACGACGCACGTACCGATGCTTATATTCGAGTTAGAAAATAATGGAGTTAGAAAAACTTCTCGACTTTGAATATTTCGCAAAACATTTTTTTTCAATCCGTACTAAAAGCGGAGAAATCAAATTTCTTCATTTCAATAAAGCACAAAAGCACCTACATAAACGATTAAATGAACAGCTGAAAAAAACCGGAAAAGTAAGAGCCGTTGTTGTCAAAGGAAGACAACAAGGTTGCAGCACGTATATTCAAGGAAGATATAGCCATCGTGTGATTACAACACGCGGAAAGATGGCCTATATCTTAACGCATGAAACGGAAGCAACCAGTAATCTATTTAGCATGACAAAACGTTATATTGAAAATTTGCCACACGGTCTTTGCCCTGTTCCTGATAGTTCCGCTGCTAATAAACTACATTTTAAATCCTTTGATTCAGGCTATGCAGTCGGAACCGCAGGCAATAAAGGTGCTGGTCGCTCTCAAACATTGCAATTGTTCCATGGCAGTGAAGTTGCTTTCTGGCCTCATGCAGAAGAGCACGCAAAAGGTGTTATGCAAGCCATTCCTCGCGAAGATGGCACAGAGATTATTTTAGAATCAACTGCAAATGGTATGGGAAATTATTTTCATCATATGTGGCAAGCCTCATTAAATGGTAACAGTGAATATCAAGCGATCTTTTTACCGTGGTATTGGCAAGATGAATATACCTCATCCATCAAAGGATTTATTCCTACTAAAGAAGAAGAAGCACTTTATGAAAACCATAAAAAAAAATGGTTTAACGTTTCCTCATCTTTGTTGGCGTCGTTTGAAAATCAGTGAATTTAACGGAAATGATATTGAGTTAGGAACTGAAAAGTTTAAACAAGAATACCCGATGACAGCTGCTGAAGCCTTTCGTAATCCTGTCGAAGATGCTTTTATTAATGCGTCAGCCGTCATGCGCGCTAGAAAAGCAGATGTTGAAAGTGACGCAGGATTAATTATTGGTGTTGATCCTGCATTAGGTGAAAAAGATAAATTCGCAATCATTCGTCGTCGTGGAAGATTGGCTTATAAATTAGAACGACATACAAACCACAACACGATGCAAATCGCAGGCGTTATTCGAAAAATCATTGAACAAGAAAGACCGTCTAAAGTTTATGTTGATTGTATTGGCATTGGTGCGGGCGTAGTTGATCGTTTGTTAGAGATGGGATTTACACAAGTTGAAGGTATTAATTCCGCACGACAAGCAAGTGAGCGGTTTAAATTTGCTAATAAACGAGCTGAGATGTGGAGTGAAATGCGCGAATGGTTAAACGGAGAGTTGCCCGTGCAAATTCCAGATAGTGACGTATTGCATGCTGATTTATGCGGGCTTGGTTATAAATGGACAAGTAATGGACAACTTATTATCGAAAGAAAAGAAGATTTAAAAAAGCGAGGATTGGGATCACCCGATACAGCCGATGCGCTAGCGCTTACCTTTGCAGGTGGGTTTTATGAAGTAGCAGACCCCGTTATGCAAGACCGCCAGCACATAATTAACACAAAAGGTAAGTTTTTTTAGGTACAAATTGGTGATATAATATCCAAAATTGGAAATTTGTATTTAAAGGATTAAAATCATGGCAAGAAAAGATCCAGAGCTATGCGCGGAATTTAGAAAATATGTAGAAGATTGGCGTAAAAAAAATAGAGACAACATCCAACAATATCATGATTATCACGAATTCGTTTTAGGCTCTCAATGGGAAGATGACGAAGAACAACTTTTAAAAAACTACAATAAAATTCCTCTCCAATTTAACAAACTTGCGCCGCTTATGAATCACATGTTAGGCGAACAGCGCATGAATACCCCTAACCTTCAAGCGGTTCCTGATGAAGATATTATCAATGAAAATGACATTCATATTCGTCAGGCATTAATAAAGGAGATTTCTCTTGATTCAAAAGCGCGTGTGGTTTATCAAATTGCATTTCAACAAGCAGCCATTGGCGGTTTTGGCGCTTATCGTATTGGTACGGAATACGTAAGCAATAAATCGTTTGATCAAATCCCTGTGATTCTTCCTATTCGTGATGCCACCCGTTGTTTTTGGGATGTGGGTGCGGAAACTCCGAATAAAACAGATGGTATGCACGGCGGTTTATATACGCGTATGTCACGAAGATTGTTTCGTAAAAAATACGGACGGTCTGTTGAAGCAAGTATTCCACCGACTGTCACAGAAACCGAAGAAGATTCTTTTGCCTCCTTTGAATGGTCAGCAGAAGATAGTATTACGATTGGTGAATGCTATAAAAGAACCTTTGTAAATAGCACTATTTATGAATTATCAAACGGTGAAGTCGTTGATAACGATACTTTTCAATCGCTTGAAAAAATGAAAGTCAAAAAAGATTCTTTTGATTTTTTCCCTGAAGAAGAAATAGCGGAAGAAGAAGATGAGAACGCTCCTATTGAGATGACAGAGGAAGAAAAAGAAAACGAATTAAAAGAAAATAAAGAAGATTACAACGAATATCTTATTCACAATGGAATGCCTGTGACTGTCGTTAGAAAAAGAAAAGTGACATCCTATAAGATTAAACATTACAAATGGGCGGGTGATTACATCTTAGATGAAACCGATTTCCCCTCACAACAAATCCCAATTATCTTTGTCGATCAAAATAGTTTTTGGAATAAGCAAGGACAACAAGTCTGTCGCCCCTTTGTAAAAGATGCACGTGATGCACAACGTTTTATTAATTATTTAGGCACTCAAATTGCATATTTAATTAAGATATCTCGATACGATCAGTTCATGGCAAGCAGTGCAAACGTTAAATCTCCCAAAACGCAATTGGTTTGGAAAAATCCAACGGTTCAACAAGGCGCGCTTATTTATGATTTAGATAAAGAAGGTGGATCAAAACCCGAACAATTAAGACCGCCTGAATTACCCACATCTTTACTCCAACAATATGAGAGGGCTTGCAATGATATTCAAACGACTACAGGTATATATAATGCGAAAACTGGTGATCAAGGTAACGAAATTAGTGGAGCTGCCATTGATGCGAGAACGAGACAAGGTTCGTACAATACTTATATCGTTTTTGATGCGATTAACCGTGCGATTACAGTTGGTGGAGAAATCATTAATGAAATGATTCCTCATTTATATGATACACAACGTAAAGTCACACTTGAATTACCGGATATTGGCAGAAAACCTGTCATATTAAATGAACAAGTCGATGAATACGGTTCATTGGTCGTAAACGATATGAAAAAAAGGTGATTTCAAAATTCGTCTATTGCCAGGGCCTAGTTACGAAGGCCAAAAGGCAGAAGCCTTACAAGCAATGCAATTATTATTGCAAGCTAATCCGCAGATATTTACGCTTATTGCTGATCTTTACGCTGAGAATTTACCGGTTCCAAACGTCGTTCAATTGGTCAATCGCTTACGTACATTGGTGCCACCTGAGATCATTGAAGCAGGCAAAACCGGTCAACCAATTCCGCCTAAACCCAATAGCCCTCCTCCTGAGCTCATGTTAAAAATGAAGGATCTCGCAAACAAAGAAAAAGAAATACAAAACAAACAAATAGAATTACAGCTTCGCGCTAAAAAAGATGGAATGGATATCTCCGTTAAAATGGCAGAATTAGAAAATCAAAAACTAGAGATCGCAGCGCAGCTTCAAGAAGTGCTCATGCGATACAAGGCAGAAACACATCGAACGGAAACAGACAGACAGATTGCAAATGCACAAGATATTGTTGAGTTATTAACACGTCCTAATCATTTGAATCAACCTGTCAAAATGCATTAAAAAAATAACGTTTTATTTTAATAAAAAAAAGGAATATGTCTTATGCCAAAGCCAAAAAATGTGGATGATTTATTAGTGACAGGACAAGAGATAAAATCGAATGACAACGAATCAGACGATACAAGCTCTCCTCCTGCCAAAGCAGAAAAACAAAAAAACACTAAATCCAAATCAACTGTAAAAAAGGAAACACCGCGCCATGACACTACTACTGACATTAAAAAAGATTCTAGTTCACTTGATCATCGTGACAATGAGAATAATCGGGTATCCGATAGCGATACTTATCACACTGCCTCTGACGATTCTGATTCGGATACAAACGAATATGATCAAGCGAAAGATGAAGAAATTGATGAAGATAATCGATCAGATGAGGATAAACGATCAGAAGAGGATCGACGAAAGTATGGAACCGATCAAGAAATGGAAGATGGAGATGGAAAAAGAAATGAAAAATCATCTGATATAGAATCAGAGGATGAGACAGACGAATACGGTACAAAAATAGCAAAACCACGCACCTATACAGAAGAAGAAGTACAGCGCATGATTCGTGATCGTTTATCACGCGGATCACATGCAAATCATCAAGCCTCTCAACCTACTCAACAACAAATCAATAAAGCAGCAGGTGATTTTGTATTTGATGAAAATTCAGATCAAGATTTTCAAACACAATTAAAAATGTTTGTTAAAAACACATTTAAAGAAATTCACGAAGAAGACGCATCATTAAAAAGACGAGAACGAGAACAAAAAGAATATACGGAATTTCAAGATAAATTTACGGCTGGCATGTCGAAATATCCTGATTTTGTGGATGTGGTAGGCGATAAACCCATCACCGATGCGATGGTCATGGCAACGCGTGCTATGGAAAAGCCTGCTGCGTTTTTATATGCAGCCGCAAAAACCAATGCAAAAGAGTTGGAGCGTATCTCACGCATTGCAGATCCTTTTCAACAAGCAACTGAGATAGGTCGATTAGAAGAACGGATGAGAAAATCAAAAATCATTACACGATCTTCTCGTCCCATTGAATCAGACAAAGGCGATGTGGTTGATAAAAAACCTGTCTTTGTCAGAGACATTGATCGTTTAATTGATAAGCACGCTAAATCAAAGCCGAGGTAATCTATGAATATTGAAGAAGAATTAGAAAAATGGGATTTACTCAATAAAATTCATTATATCGAAGGGGTCTTAGATGCACTTGATACGCATATGGAACCGCGTGAGAGCTTTGCAAAGTGTTCTGATTATCTAGATGATCTAAAGAATTTTCTGGAAAGTAATATCACTATTTATAAAGAAAAAGAGATTACTAAAGAATCAGAAAAAGTAGAAAGAGACATGCCATTTTAATCATCTAATCAAAAAGGGACAGTTGATCTCTCTTCTGTCCCCTAGACGTAGTCTGCGAAGTCCATATCAACTGCATCGTATCCCTTTATAAATCGTATTGCAAATGAACAGAATATTGCATATTATTGAACCAATGATGTGTAGCTTTATGTGGATGCCATCGACCACGAAACAGCGCGTATTGTATGTCGTTCCGCTTCGACAATGTGAAAAGAACCGGTCATTTGACCATAACTTAACCATTGTTGGAGTATTCCTACATGTCATTAAATACATTTCAAACTACGCAGTATGTTCTAGATGAAGTTTTTGTTCGTTTTGTAAACTATCTTAACTTTGCAAAAGTCGCTAACCGTAACCTTGAAGAAGATTTCAAAGGCTTAAAATTTGCAACTGGTCAAACTTTAAACTACCGTTTAGAAGAACGTTACCTAGGCGGATTAGGTGCGAGCGCAACCGCTGAAGCAAGAACACAGATTATCCGTCCTTTATCCATCGATACCCAATTTCATACCATGGTGCAATTTTCAGGTATGGAACTGACATTCGATCGTGCTCGTGACAGACCCTATCTTGATATGATGTTAAACCCACGTGCTAAAACACTGGCTAACCTGGTTGAAAAGTTTATTGCAACTGATAATTTTCAAACTGCAACGTATCAAGCTGTCGGAACTCCTGGCGTACCTGTTGATTTCAATGCCATCACCCTCGCAGATGCGTATATGACTGAATTGGGTATTCCAGAGGACGGCAATCGTTTCTTTGCAAACCCTCCTCGTGTATCGGCTGGATTATCTACTTCATTAAGCACTGTCTTTAACCAAACAGTTAACACAGGCGCATTGATGGATGGATTCATTGGTCACTTATCAGGATTTGATTTCTTCAAAACAAATTTCTTGAAAAGACAAATAGCCGGTGTAGGAGAAGCAGGCGGTTCACCACCAGCAGGCTTTAAATTAGGTGGAACAGTCACCAATGGTCCAATTTCATCTGGCAATACCATCGTATTAACCGGATTAGTAGCTGGTCAAGCAAATCCATTTAACGTAGGCGATAGTATTGAAATTGCAGATGCAGCGGGTGTGTTTATGGTAAATCCATTGACCTATCAACCATTATCACAACGTGCTCAGTTTGTAGTTGTTTCTAGCACTGCATCAGATGGTGGCGGTAATGCAACAATTACTGTGTCTCCAAACATTATCGTATCCGGTGCTCGTCAAAATATTTCTGCGGCTATTCCAAACGGTGCGCAGTTGTATTTGGCAAATGACCATAACGTATCGATTGCTTATCACAATCAAGCTGTGGTGTTTGCAGCGCCTCCTATCACCGAATTAAAAGGTGGTGTGGAAGTCGTGACCACTTATAGCAACTTATACAAACTTGCGATGACCTACAGTTTAGGTGCTGATATTCGTAACTACTTACAATTAGATCGATTAGATGTGATTGCAGGCGTTGCGATTAACCCTGAGTTTGCAGTACGGGTTCGCTCGTAAAAAAGTTGTAGTGGCATACGGTCGCGTTCTTCTTACTCGGATGGTGCGACCGTTTTTTTATAAAGGAGTCTATCGATGCGTACACGTATAAAACAAATAAATGAGATAGATGATGAATTTATTTTTGATGATGAAGCCATTCCAAGAGAACAAAAAATGAAAATAAATGAAGCAATAATTGAGCCACAATTTATGTATTTGGGTCGTTTAGTCAATAAACGATTTTTCAGAGCGTTTGTATATGGCGCACAAGGTATCAAATTAGCAGATGATTATGATCAATTTCATGAGTTAGTAAGCTCCGGCTTATGGTTTGAAAGTCAAATTGCTTATGAAGCGTCTAAAAACAAAAAAGATAAACCAGAGAAAAATGAAAGTAATAAAACAGATAGTTGTGAAAAAAAGTTGTTTGGTAAAAATAAAAAGAAATCTTCTGATCCAACCAATAACGAGTGCGTGGATGAGGTGATTGAATATGGTTCAGACCGTTAAACAATTTGTAGATGATGCTTATCAGCTTATCTCAGCAGGAAGTCCTACTGTTCCTTTACATGGAAATGATTTTAATAAAGGACTTCAATTTTTAAATGAGCTTTTATCATCCTATAGTGGTACAGGCATGATGATAACAGTTGATCAAACGATTACAGTTAATGTCGTGGCAGGTCAGATGAATGTGACGTTTGCTGCAAGTGGCGCTGATGTCAATCAAGGACGGCTTGCTAATATTGAAGATGCTTGGTTGGTTTTAACCGGTGTGACTTATCCTTTAATTCCAGTATCAGATCATTCGTTTTTTGAGCAATATAAATATGATCCGCTCCAAGGTTTGCCTATTTATGCCATTATCACCGATCAAATTGATATGACAACGTTACGTTTATATCCTGCTCCTTCTCAACTTTATGAATTAAACGTATATGGAAAATTTGAATTAGCGCCTTTTGTAGCAACGAGTGTGATGAGTACGTTGCCGTCCTATTATGTGCGTTTTTTAAGATTCGCACTTGCTCGTGATTTAGCATTTTATAAAGGTCGCGCGGAAGCGTGGACAGAAAAACTTGAGAAAGCATATGTGCTTGCCTTCGATGATATGATGTCGGTTAGCAATCGAAATCTCAATATTACGAATCCTATTGATAATCAATTAAATGGTGCATATCGCGTCAGGGCAGGTATTTAATGGCACTGGGGCGTGAATTACCGATTCTTGGTTATTATGACAAACAACGTTTTCTTCAAGTCAATCCTGAAGATTGCGCGAATTGGTATTTAGTCCCTAATCGATCCGCGAAAAAAAAATTCGCGATGTATCCAACTATGGGTCGTCGTCATATTAATTATGCAGGCCAAAACCAGCTTATCTTTAATACAGAACCTCGAGCGATTTTTAAATCAAGAAATTATGCTTATTTCGTTGTAGGAAATAAGATCATTCGAGTGGATTCTAATTTTAATCAAATAGTCATATCGAATACTGATTTTAATACGTTTGTGGGAGATATTTGGTTTGATGTGCTTTATACACCAACGCTTACCTATGCTGCTTTTACAGATGGTATTCATATGTATGTATATGCAGAAGAAACCGGCATATTTACAACGATTACGGATACAAACCTTTATCTTAATGCGCCTAATCCTACTTATATTGCAGCATTTGGAAATCGATTTGTTGTATCTTCTTCTAACAGTACGCAATTTGTATTATCCGCGATTAATTTAGGTGCCGTTCCTTTAGTTGCCTCCACTTGTTTTACCGTATCAAGCGCTGCCATTTTTGCGCAAGAAGTTGGATTTATTCGTCAGATGGCCGTCAATAAAAATATCCTTTATATTTTTACGGATTATACAACGGGTATTTGGGCAAACATTACATCGACTATTACAGCACCTGATGGATCAACAAGTTCTTTTCCTTTTAAGAAAAACACATCTGATCAATTCCAATATGGCATGGGCGATCCGCTTTCATTAAGTGTTGATTTTGGATTTATGGTATGGCTTGGTCAAAATCAAAGTGGGCTTATTCAAGTAGTTTTATCAAATGGTCAATCACCGATTCCTATTTCCGATAAAGCAATCGATGTCTTATTTCAACAAAGTTCTGAATTTTCAGATTCCGGTATCAGTCCTTTTGTAGAATTCGATGCAGACGGTTTTTTATATCAATATGAAAATACGATTTTTTATCGATTATCGGCTGGCAATTATCAAGGATTTAAAACGCTTGATAATTTACAACAAGCAAATTGTATCGAATATAATTTTGATACGAAAACATGGCATCGTGGCATTGAATTAAACGGTGAGCGAAATCGTATTCAAAAACATATCTATTTTAATAATCGTCATATTGTAAGCGTGCAAGGAGATAATACCGCTTATGAGATGGCGGGAAATTTTTATACAAATGAAATTCGAAATCCAAGTCAATCTGATCCTCAAGCATTAGATGCTTATATTGCTAATCCTTTTCGATATGAGCGTATTACACCTATTATTTCAGAAGAAGATTATGGTGAATTTGACACCATGTGGGTACAAATCGATTTTGTATGGGGCGATCAAACCTTTATTTATTCTAACATTGGTTTTGCAAATGCGGTGTATATCACCGCAGAAGATGGCGTGACTTATATACAAGATGAAGATGGAAGTTATTTAATTGCAGAAACAAGTAGTACACCTCCGTATGTTTCAAATACACCGGTTTTTGATTCACCCAATTATTTTTCTTATTTTAAACCATCGATTGAACTTTATTTTTCAGATGATGGCGGCGTTACCTATAAACCTGCGGATGTTGCGCATTTTAGCGATATAGGCGTCTATAACTGGCGTATGCGTTGGTATCAATTAGGCGCCTCTCGTAATCGTGTTTATAAATTAATTTGTGTATCCCCAGCCCCTATTGTGATTCTAGGTGGTTGGCAATTAACAAGGAGGATATCCGGTGGCGCTGCCTAGTCTTGATAGTGTGCCTTTGGCGTATTTAGCAGAAGGCGAAAAAAATAAACCATTGGAGATGCCAACGGTTGTGCAAACGTGGCTGACGAATTTAATAGATACGATGAATGAAGCATTACTTGAAATTGATAAACGCTTAACGGCGGGAGGCTTATAAAATGGCGACTATTGACATGATAAAAAGTTTCTTACATCCAGAAGAAGGATATAAGAAAGCGGGACAAGATGTTTCAAATTCATTTGAACAATTCCAAAATTTTCTACGTCCCTATCAAAATACAGGATTAAATCAAATTGGCACATTAGAAGGCGCTAAAAATGAATTATTAAATCCTGAAACATTATTGAATAAATGGATTTCTGGTTATCAAGAATCACCCTATGCAAAACAAACATTTGAAAATGCAAAAAATTCTGCCTTAGATTCAGCCTCTCAAATGGGATTATTAGGCAGTAGTTCTGCATTACATAATATCGAAACAAGCGCTGGAAATATTGTGAATGCTGATCGTCAGCAATATCTACAAGATTTAATGAATAAATACTTACAAGGTGTTGGAATCAGTCAAAATTTATTTGGAACGGGTGCAAATGCAGGCGGTCAATTAGGAACGGGTGCATTAAGTACCGGTGAAAATTTAGCATCAACCTCTTTGAATGCAGCCAATGCGCCCGGTCAATTACTTCAAAATTTAATAGGCTTAGGTGTAGGTGCTTATACGGGCGGTCTTCCAGCCGCAGCCGCGGTAAGTGGCCTCATGCGTGGTGGTTCCGGCGGCGGTAATGCTTATAACGGATCATTTAGTAGAGGAGCGGCATAATGGCTTTAAATATCCCAGATTATACACATGTAGGCGAAGGATTATTGAGAGGGCTTGATACCGGTTCTCAATTGATGCAACGTTTGATGGAAAATAGATTAAATCAAGCAAAAGCGCAAGAAAGTAACATGTTCGCAAATTTATTAAATATTATGCAACAAGGAACAAATACTGGATCGAATGTAAATGGAATAACCCCTACCGATCAAAATAATATAAATAATATGAAACCAGGTGAATCTTATACGATAGGTAACAATCCACCTTCTCAACCGGTTGCACCTTCTCAACCACAAAATGATATTAGAAATAAAGCGGCAAGACTTTATGCAGCGTTAAAAGGTATTCATATGCCGGAAGAAACCGTCGAAGGATATCATTATGTTACTAATCCATTGACCGGTGAAACGACAAAAGAAAAACGTGGTTCCACATTAGCTGAAAAAGCAGAATTAGAAACTCAAACGGCTCGTAAAAATGCTTTCTCAAAAGAAGATGCAAAAATTGCAAGTACTTATGATGAACAAGCAATATCTGCTGATGAAACATTAAATACATTAGGGAAAATTGGGGAGACGATAAAATCTCCACAATGGGCACAGATGAGAGCATTATCTTCGATACCCGGTGGCGGTAAAGTTTCTTTATGGTGGTATGCCCATAATGGAACACCTGATCAACAAAAAATGGCAGGTGGTTTTATTACAAATACCGGACAAATTGTGGCGAACATGGCATCACAATTTAAAGGACAATTTCGAAAAGGTGAACAAACTTTAATTAATGGTATCAAAATTAATGAAAGTGATACGCCCGCTTCTGCACAAGGAAAATATGACGCTTTAATTTCCATGGAAAACTTCATGAAACAACGTGGTACGTTAATGTCAAAATTAATTCGCCAAGGGTTATCACCTGCGGATGCGCATGATGAAGCTGATAAAATATTAAAAGGAGCATTAGTTAGAAATATCATCTCATTAAAATCAGGTGTGAAAATATCTAATAAAGAAGCAATAGAAAATGCCAATAATGATCAAGCCGCTTATGACGCCTCTCACAATGTGAATACCAATCCACAAATGAATTTAGAACAAATGGCAAAAGATGCGATAGCACAAGGTGCCGATCCAAAAGCAGTTGAAGCAGAATTGAAACGATTAAAAGGAGGAATGTGATTATGCAATCCAGTCAAAATCCTTTTGCGCATTTGATACCAAATGCTGAATCTGCGTCTAATGTTCCATCAAATGCTACAAATCCATTTATGCATTTGATCCCAAAACAAGAAGAATCTTTATTAAATAAAGCAGGAAATATAGCGGGTAAATTTAATGAGGCGATTGAATCTTCTGGATTACCTGCCTTTTCCGGTGGTTTATTACAAAGCGCAGGTGATATTGGAACATCACTTAGTAATATTCCATTAGGTGTATTAAGTAAAATAACAGGAAAAGATTTAACGATTGCGCATCCTAATTTAGGAAAATACGTTGATAATTCACTACCATCTAAAGCAGCATTTGGCGCAGGTGAGATACTACCTTATGCGTTAGGGGGTGCAGGCGCTGCTAATCTCGTGGGAAATTTAACTAAAAATTTATCAAATATTCCTTTGATTGGAAAATTGATGGCTCGTCCAATTGAAGGCGCTTTGGCTGGTGCGGCCATCGGAGAAAATGAAGAAGGTAATAGAGGATTGGGTGCAGCACTTGGTGCGGCGGGAAATGTTGGATTAGCCGCTGGAAAATATGCAAAAAATTTAATGCCGGAAGAACTTGCAAAAAATATTGTAAATGCAACAAAAGAAGCAATAGATAAATATTCAAATATCTATCAAGGATTATTTAATGAAGCAAAAAGAAGAGGATTAGGCCAATCTGGATTACGAATCCCTAATATAGATGTGGAATTAATAAAAAATCACGCTCCCAAAAAATTCACAAGATCATTAGAAGATTTTCATGAGAATCCAACTTTAGAAACAGGACATCTAGCACAAAGTGATTTAGGTAAATTTACTCGATATTTAGATAAAGTTTCTCGAAATAATGCCCTGTCTTCTTCACAACTAAACGCTTATGAAGAAGCACTCAATGCACAGAAAAAAATACGTGGTTCTATGTTTCAGGGATTGACTAAACAAGGCGATCAAGAACTTGCGAACTTATATGGAAAAACCACAAAAGGATATGCAAGAGATGTCATACCGTATACGAGCAGCAAGGCCATATCTGCTTTCCAAAATAAAGAAATAAAAGCACCTACTTTTGCAAAAAGAATTGCAAAAGATGAAAAATTTAGATTGGCCATGGAACATAAACACCCTGAAATAGCTCACGGTGAAATTCTTAAAAATATATTAAAAGGTTTAGGGCTAACGGCATTGGGTGGAGCGGGTGCATACGGTTTCGATGTATTAAAAGATTATTTTACAAATTCTTCGGAACAATGAATTGAAAGAAATCAAAATAGGATGAACCAGATAAATAAGGAAATTATATGTCATTTGTAAGAAGTTATAATCCAGTATGGTATTTTGTAGACTTACAAGGTAAACAATTAGATGACACATTTTATTTTTTCCCTTTGCAAAATACATTTCCTTATCTTCCTCAATCTGTTTTTCATGATAATGCAGGCACAATTCCTTGGACATCTCCTATTCAATTTTTGCCGAATGGTACGTTGCCGGAAGATATCTTTTGGGACCCCACATTAGTTTATCGATTAGAAATAAGACAAGGAAATACACAAGCAGATGCATTGATTTATGAGATAGATGATTACGTACCTAGCACAGGCGGTTCTAGTTCTACTGTCAATGGATTAAGCAATACAGATAATGAAATTTCAAATCCTTCCTTTTCACAAGTCCTATTTGATCCTGCATTAACGATTACAACCGCAGGAACCTATGAGATTGCACCAGGTTGGTTTTTAAAATTAACAGGTTCGGGAACCGTTTCTACAACGATTACACAAAATGCAGTCGCAGGAACGCAAAATTTCCCAGGAAATGTTCCTTATGAATTAGCCTTTGTAAATGCCGGATGGTCTCAAGTTTTATTATATCAACGGTTTTCTAATTACTCTGGCATATGGGCTAGTGAAGCTGTCAATGCAAGCTTAACGGGTATATCAACAGGTGCGAATAATTTACCAATCTCATTTTCTTATGCGCCATCAAATGGTACGCAAGTGCCTATTGCAAGCGGTAATTTATTAACAAGTGCAAGAACGGTGATTGGAGGAGGTGTTGCATTACCTGCTTCAAATAATTCAACCTCTGGAAATGCAACTTATGTTGATTTTATTATTACATTACCTCCTATCGGTAATTTTTCTATTTCAAATGTGCAATTATTAGCAGGTGATGATAGTTTAATTACACCCGCTCCTGCACAACCTATTCCTTTCATACAAGATTCAATCGAACGACAAATTGATCATTTGTTTCATTATTACAATCCGCAATTAACCTATAAACAAATTAAAAGTTGGTTAGTCGGTTGGGATTTTCCATTAAATCCTGCGCAGCCTTTAGGTTCTACGGTTGCAGCCTCTGCCATTGGTGCAAACGCATCAAAGTATGTTTGGGATCAAACCATTATTTTTCAAAGTGCAAATTCAGGCGTAGGAGTCTCACGAGGCACATCAGGAGAATTGCTTTTGACGGCAGCCGCAACGACACAAGCAGCCGTCATTCAGTATTTACCACAAGCCATTGCACGCAAAATATTAAATGCGCCTATTTCAGTAAATATTTCAGCATTGACTAGTAATACCAATGGAATAGGTGGAACCGTTTCTCTTTATTATACGAAAGGCACATTGCCTGCGATTAATTCTAATTTATCGATTGTTGCAACATTAGATGCAAATGGAAAACCAGCTACTTTTAATGGATCCGGCGGCAATGCGTGGATAGAAGTCCCTCGTTTAACGGGGCAAAATGCAACGTTTACTATTCCGCAATCAGGATCAAGTACGAATTTTATTGATATACCGTTAAATGGTTGGGACATGCAAGGCGCATCCGATATCAATAATGCAACATTCTTTGCAATTGTTGTAGGATTTCAATCACTTCCTAATACTAAAACAATCGGTCTAAATTCGATTAGTCTTTGTTCTGGAAAAATTGCAACAAGACCTGCTCCACAAACACTCGATGAAGTTTTACGAGAGTGCCAATATTATTATGAGATGAGTTACGATGTAGGAACGATTCCAGGAACAGCAACCGGTCTCGGACAACGTCAAGCCATTCAACGATTGCAATTTAATTCAGGATCGGGAAATTGGGATGGTTACGTATTACCATTTGAAACTGTCTTTACAACCAACAAAAGAACGGCAACTTCTTTTATCATTTATTCAACAGTTACCGGTGCTGCCAATTCATTTGATTTTAATATTTATGCAAGTTTAAGTTCATCACCTAATGCAACCGGCACACAAACGAGTGGATCATTTTTTCAAGCTGTTCAATCGAGCACACGAACCGTAACAGATGTTCCAGGGAATTCCGCTTCTATCCTTTCGTCGTCTGGGTTGAATTCATCAGCCATTGTGTCTGCAACACTGGTTTATCAATTCACAGCCGATGCAAGATTGGGAGTTTCATGATTTTTTTATGGAAAATATTTTTAATATTATTTAAGGAGATTTAAAAATGGCTATACCTTTTAGTACAAATTTTAATAAAACAGAACCTTTTTCAGATACGACAGCAACGATTCAATTAGTCGCAAATACACCGATTACATGGACAATCCCTGGAAATGGTACACAAAAATACCGGGCTGAATTTTCATTTAATAGCAATGATGATATTTGGGTTTCTAAAAATTATACCGCTGTCATTCCTGTGTCTAATACGGTTGTGACAAGTACACAACAAGAATTAAGACCGATGCCAAAATATGTCATTGGGGGTGATGTATTAAGTTTAATTACAACGGGATCGAATGTGCAATGTGGTATTGCGTTATTTCAAATACCTAATGATCGATAACGCAGTTTAGGAAAATAACACACAGGGAGTAGTGATATGGTCATGGTAACTAAATTTAGTCAATTTCCATCGAAAGTTCAAACTGCCATAGGCGATATAGTGGTTGGTTTATCCGGTGGTCTAAATGAGCAATATACCGTTGCATGGGATTTTTACGCACCCGGTACAACTGCACAACGTCCTGTGTCTCCTACGACCGGTGTATTGCGATGGAATACGGATTTAAACGAGTATGAATATTGGAATGGCAGCGCGTGGGTACAATTGCGTGATAGCGGTACGCTGCCTTTTCCCATACCTGTCACATTAGGGGGAACCGGGTTATCCAGTACGACGATCAATCAACTTTTGTATAGCTCATCCAATAATGTCATTGCAGGTTTATCGACAGTCAATAATAGCGTACTAGCCACGAATGGTTCTGGTGTTCCAGGATTTTTAACAAGTCTTGCAAATAGTGTATTAGCTAGCAATGGAAGTGGATTACCAGCCTTTACAACTTCTTTGCCTTCCGCAGTTCAAGTCTTTGTAGGCAGTTTAAATCATGGCACAGGCGCTAATAATTTTTCTTATTGGAGAGGTGATGGCACTTGGGCTATTCCTGTAGGAACCGGAACCGTTCTGCCAGGTCTTATAAATCAAATAGCTTATTATGCAACGACTGATAATACCGTGGGTGGTCTTCCAACACTTGCAACAGGCGTTCTGACAACCGATGTAACGGGAGCACCTTCTATCACTGCACAAGCAGCGCTTACGAAAACAGATGATACCAACGTCACCTTAACATTAGGGGGAACACCTGCAACCGCATTATTAAATAGCACGTCTTTAACGTTAGGATGGACGGGTGAATTATCGGTTTCTCGTGGAGGAACAGCCAATAATACTTTTACTGCATATTCGGTTATTTGTGCAGGAACAACCGCGACAGGCGCATTTCAAAATGTATCGGGTTTAGGTTCAACGGGTGAAATATTAACATCTAATGGTGCCGGTGCATTGCCTACCTGGCAAGTACCGGCTGCATCAGGTACCGTTAATCCAGGGACTGCAAATGATTTAGCTTATTATTCTACAACTGGATCAGCGGTTAGTCCCTTAACATCTGCAAACAATGGTACATTTGTAACAGGTAACACGGGTGTTCCATCTATTTTAGCAGGTCCTGGTACAACCGGTAATATTTTTCAATCCAATTCAGCACTAGCGCCTTCTTGGTCTACGGCGACATATCCTTCTACGACTACGATTAATCAATTACTGTATTCTAGTTCTGCAAATACGGTCGCAGGTCTAGCTACTGCAACCACTGCTGTGCTTACAACATCTTCTGGTGTACCTACATGGGCTTCAGAATTATCCTTAGCATTAGGTGGAACAAATGCGAATTTAACCGCATCTAATGGTGGTATTTTCTATAGCACGGCTACAGCAGGTGCTATATTGGCGGGTACTGCAACTGCTAATCAAATTTTGTTATCAGGTGCATCAACTACGCCTTCTTGGTCTACTGCAACTTATCCATCCGTTGCAACAAGTACAGGCACAATTCTTCGTGCCGATGGCACAAATTGGGTACATTCTACGTCAACTTTTGCAGATACATACGCTGCAAGCTCGCTTTTATATTCTAATGGTTCAAATACGGTAACAGGGCTTGCAACGGCTACAACTGCTGTATTGACAACTAGTGCAGGGGTTCCAACCTGGGCTTCGGAATTGTCATTGGCGTTAGGCGGAACGAATGCGAATCTAACGGCTTCAAATGGAGGAATTTTTTATAGTACTGCCTCAGCGGGCGCTATTCTTGCTGGCACATCGACTGCAAATCAAATATTGCTTTCTGGATCGAGTACAACCCCTGCATGGTCAACCGCTACCTATCCTGCAACCACTACCATTAATCAATTATTGTATTCAAATTCCGCAAATACAATTACAGGACTTGCAACAGCAAATAGTGCAGGTTTATTAACAAATGGTTCTGGTGTTCCTGCATGGGTTGCAGCAACGGGTACGGGCGCACCTGTACTTGCTAATTCTCCTACATTAATAACGCCTACTTTAGGCGCTGCAACCGCAACTAGTCTTGCTTTTTCTCCTACAACAGGCGGTATTATTGGAACGACTACAAATGATAATACTGGAAGTGGAAAAGTAGGTGAATTTGTATCGAGTGTGATTGCTTCTGGATCAGCAACTACGATGACATCAAATACAGCAACCGATATGACGAGCATTAGTTTAACCGCCGGTGATTGGGATATTTGGGGTAATATTGCATTTCCAACCTTAGGAACAGGGCCCAGTAGTATATTTGGATGGATAAGTTCAACAAGTGCAACCACACCTGATGCGTCGCTTAGAAATGGTGTAAATTTTTCTGTGGTACCAAGTTTTGCTGCTAATAATGGTTTTTCTGTTCCTCAATTACGATTTAGTTTATCAGGAACAACCACTATTTATATTACTGGATTGATTGGTAATTCATCTGGTAATGGCTCTGCATGCGGTGCTATTTATGCAAGACGTGTAAGATAAAAGATTAATAACAAGCAGAACAAACTTCGTGTGTATCTGCAAAATGAGGCACTGACATTTTATGTGATTCATTCATATTTTTTTTGCGTTCTTCTTTCCATTGTTTTTCTATTTCATCTGCATTGGATAGAAAGGGTGTATTGCAAAATTTGCATGTTTTTTCGATCATTTTGTGTTCTTTCCTGGTTAAAACCAATGAAATCCTTTAGCCATGACTGTTAATAATATGCCGGTATTACTTAATATAATACCTAGGAGCCATTTAAAATTTGAATCTATTTTTTTATCTAAATTGTATATTTTTGATTCTAATTTATTTTCTAAATTGTTAATTTTAGCATCAAATTTTCTATCTAAATTGTCTATTTTTCTATCTAAATTATCTATTTTAGATTCGAATTTTTTATCCATATCATCTAATCTTTTTTCAATTCGAAACAAAGAATTCTTGATAGAATCATTATCAGATTCTAATTTTGTTATTCTGTGTTCAAAATCTTGAGCGATATGTCCATCTTCAAATTTATTTGATTTCATTTATTACCTCATTTTATGAATGTATTTTCTAATGATAATATATTAATCATTTATTATTAAATTAGTGTACTAACTATTCAATAAATCGTCAATTTATTAGCGATGTTGAAAAAGATAGAATAAACAAAAGCGTTTATATCTTATAATTGAAAATACTATGAATAAATAAAATCATACTCAATACGCCTACGACACAAAAAAGTGCAAATAGAATAATCACTATCAATTCAAATCCTTGTGATATGATCATTCGTGATCGAATTCATCTTCATTGTCATGAGGTAACATGGTTAAATCAGAATCCCCATAGCAGCGATTACCAGATGTCATATGGTCTTTTGAAGGCACATGATCTAAATTATAAAATTTAGTTGCCATTTTTCCTTCGTCTTTCCAATTAATGCGGTCATCTTCACTGTCTTGGAATTGAGATTTAGGCGTTATTTTTGCAGGTTTAATAGGGTTATTTGCCATGATTATTTCCTTTTTTTAGATTGCGCTTGACGTTTGACACTATAAGCGATCGCAACAGCTTGTTTGGGTTTTTTACCCGCTTCAATTTCTTTTTTGACATTCGAAGAAAATGTTTTTTTGGAAGTCCCTTTCTTTAATGTCATATTATCCTCTCGTATATTCTGGTCTTTCATGTTTTTTTAATACTTTATCTGCTTTTCGATCAATCATTGCCTTTTGAGAAGCAGATAAGTTACCTTTTTTTTCTTGTTGAGAGGCTCTTGCTTTTGCATTCCTTGCATGAGCCTTATCTTCAATGGGATATTTTTTTTCACCAGGCATTGCAAATTTATTGGATGGAATCTTGTTTCTCATTTTAGTGGTTAATTTTGTCATGATTTAAAATCCTTTTTAATGACATCATTCAGTGGGTTGTACTTTCACATCTTCTACTTTTATATTATCCGCAGATAATGGAGTAGGTATATTTATTTCCATATAAGAAATCGCTTGTCTTATCCAATAAGCGCCTTGATCTAAATTCATAAGACCATGCGATTTTAAGATAGGATTAAAATTTAATCGTCGTAAAAACTCTAGTAATTGGCCATAAATATTATTAAATGAAATCATAAATGCTTCACGCATTTTATAAAGTTCATCATCAGTTGATGTAGTGCTATTATTTTTATCTGACATATATATTCCTATTATTTTTATAGATATAAAAAGCCCCATTTCTGGGGCTTTTATGAGGTTAGAATGTAACTACACGATAGTACACATTCACTTTAAATGTGCTATCACCGGTCGTAAATGCAGCAGTTGCGTTTGATATGTACACAGCTGTATTTACAGCAGAAGCAGAAGCAGCGCCAGTACTTAAACCACCACCGATCCTAAAAATAGTACTTGCAGCAGCACCAGTATAATCAGTAGCAGCTTCTGTTGCGGATGCTGCAACACCGCCTAGATGTGCTGTATTTCCATATTGTGCGCCTACTGCGCCACCTGCTGCATATTGAGCAGATACGAAAGTCATATCTAATGCGATAGATTCAATTAAAATATATTTTCCAGCGCCAGGAGCTGCAATTAATTGCACTGGTGTTGCATACATTCCATTAAATTGTGCAGCTGTTAAGTTAACGGTTGCTAATTGAGTCAAAGTAGTTGCTGCAACGCCTGTATCTGCAAGTGTTCCATGTGTATCAGATGTTTTTAAAACATTACCTGATATTAAAGAACCTGGTGATACTACAACATATGCTTGACCACTTGCTGAAGGCGGTAAACCTGTATTTAATGTTCCATTTACATCATTTAAAAAAGGAACATTTCCTGATGTTAAACTGCCTGGGCTCATAACAACTTTTGTATCCGATGCATTAGAAGGTGTAAATCCAGCATCTTTTAATGCGCCTAATGTGCCATCAAATACAGTGAAATTTCCAGAGACAACAGGAAGTGTAACGGCGCCGTCACCTGCTGTTGAATAAAGTGTTAATGATGTTAAATCCGATGTGATATTAAAGAATTTTTCCCCATCGCTTGCATTTACTAATACCATATCATTAGAAAGCCAAGTCCAAGTTCCACTATTAACGGTAGCAATATTGCTTGCTTGTGCGGTTAAATAACCAGATACAATCACTGCTGCTAAATTATCGCTTGTTGTCATTCTTACAATATTAATATTGACGCCAGAATCCCTGCTTATCGCGGTAACACCCATGTTAAATCTCCTTAAAGTGAATCGAGTTTGTGTTGCATATTATTTTATCTGATCTTTAAAGAATCAACAATTAGTTTTTTTTTCGTACAATTTGTTCGTTTTAAAATCTGAATTATGAAAATGATCAGAGTTAACACTCATTTTGATATAGAAATTGTATTATTTTTTACTTCAGGGAAAACGCATTCGGCGCAATCTGCGCGAAATTCACTAAATCAAGATTTATAAGATATATATGATTTTTTATGAGATTTGATTTTTATTTAATCATTTTTTGTGAGATAGGTTTTAGGATAGCCCCCTATCTTATTTGTTTTTAAAAGGGCTTTTGATTGTATAAAACTGACCGCGAAGTGAACAAATCAGAAATATTAATAAATTAAAGAACAAAATAATGTTTAAAATTTATAAAATTTGAGTTTTTCACGTGAAAGGAATGGAAATGGGTTAGCATTTTTGAAAGCGATAATAATTGGATGGATGTATATAAAATTTTCTAGTAATAATGATAGTAGATAAGAGAGTTGATAACCGCAGATGAGTTTGGTATGCTTCATTTTGTAAATTATCCTTGTATGGTAGAGCGTTATGCCGTCGTAAGCTATATACTCTACCTACATCCCTTCATAAATTCAATTGAAAAAAATCTCATATGCGCCTCAAAAAGTAGGGCTGATAGTCGATTATTCTGATAGTACACACTATCGGGTTTAAAAAATTATTCCAAATTAAGAATAAAAAAATTATTTTGCTGGAACTATTTTTTGTAAATTAGTTGGCTGTGTCGTTCTTGTTTCATTTAATAATGGTGAATGATGCCCATTAAAAATAATTCCCGGATTTTTTGTTTGATAATTACTTTTATTTATAAAATCTTG
>Ga0206992_1032_pt1 | contig 28475 bp, 15 predicted proteins | sample Alteio_BWMinCont_6_FD_153267 | JGI IMG/M metagenome (GOLD analysis project Ga0206992, IMG submission 153267) | Enriched cells from forest soil in Barre Woods Harvard Forest LTER site, Petersham, Massachusetts, United States -... | ecosystem: Environmental > Terrestrial > Soil > Temperate forest >... | reverse complement strand
CTGTCCGCATGCCGCGCTCGTCCCGGTACCATTCGTTCCGAACCGTGAAGTAAGTGCGTTCCGATAGTGCAACCATCGAGTAGTTCAGGACGCCGTAGGCAAGGGAAGTGCCTGGGAGCAGCGTGCCGTCGCCGCCGCCGCCGCCGTAGGGCTTGATCGGACCGGCGCTTGGCGTTCCGCCCAGTTCGGCGTCGCGTTGCCACATGAAGTAGGCTTCTGTCTTGGTCAAGATTCCATGGCCGAAGCTATGCTCCCACGTCGTCACGGCGTAGTTGAAGTTATCGTGGCCAAGGGGTTGATTGTACTGATTGAAATGGCGAAACTCGGCGGTGTTGAGCGCATTCACCCAGGTGTAGAACGCATCGGAATTGTCCCTGGAGACCCAGCGCGCTCCAAACGCCATGGTCGGAGTCGCTCCCGGATACCACGGGGCCATGTCGGTGCCGGCATGGAGCACGGCTTGTAAAATCCACCGATCGTCGAGCGCCTGGGTGATCATGATACCCGTCTGGGTATAGGTGTCGTAAGTGAACAGGATCGAGTGGCTGCCCAGGAAGTTGTCCGGGGCATACTGGCTTTCGATGTCCGGGCACGCGATCCAGCGGCCGACGCGGATATCGGTTCCCGCCAGGAAGCCGGGGATGTAGATGTTGAAATACTGTTCAACCGGGTCCCAGCCGTCGAGCATGTTGTGTTTGAGCAGCTGATTGCTGCCCCAGCCGCCGGCCGTCGTGTAACGATAGTCCTGGCCGTACATTCCGATCGAGCGGAAGCCCCAGTCAATGTGATCCTGCTGCACGGTGTCTGCGTAGCGCTCCAACCGGAATACCAGCTGGTCGAGCCCGATTGTATTCGGATTGATCCAGTAAGACGCGGGCACGTTGGAATTCCGCGAATTGGCAACGTCACCGAAGGCGGTGACCCAGCCGCTGAACTTGATGCGGCTGTCTTTGATGGCCTGGCCCCAATCCGAGTCGCCTTCCAGGGCTTTCTGAATGGGATCGGTGAGGCCGGAGTAGGGAACGCCGAGCAGGGGATATCCCTGGTACTCGTTGACCGGAAACGGCGGCGAACGCCAAGGCGATGGATTCGTTCGCCGGGCTGGCTCCGGCTCCTCTGGTTCTGGCGTTTCCGGAGGAAAGAACTGGTCGTAGTAGGCCTTGTAGAAGCGGTGCAAGAAGCCGTTTGCATTAGGGTCCGGCTTGAGCCAGGCCCCGTAGCCATAAGGATGATTCGGGTCTTTCTTCTCTCCGTCGCCGTTTTTCTCTCCGTTGCCGTTCTTTCCGTTCGACCCGTTGCCGTTGGTCGCTCCATTTTGCTTGGGATCCTGATAGCTGCCCGGCAGATAGGGAATTCCCTGGGTCGGCGAGCCCGACTGGATCGGAGTAGACAGCAATGACTGGATCGGCGTCGCGTCCAGCGAAGACTGGACAGAGGGCATCTGGCCGCCGGTTGGATACAGAGTCCGCAATGGCTGGCCCGGGACTTGCCCGATTGTCAACGAGGCATTCAACAGCAGTGCCGTAAACATGGTATTCCTATACTAGTCGCAACCAGGGTGAGTTGCCGAACGCCGGACAATCGAGATTGCACAGCGCCTTCCAGCATTGAAAAACCAAGAATTTGGAGAGTCCGCGCCCGAGGGCACGGCTTCAAATCGAGTGTCGTCCACAGTTCACCCAAAACAAACTGCAGGGATCGACGGTTGCTGTCGCGAAGACCCCAGACTGAGACACCGATTCGAGTGCGCAATGCGCAACAGTATTGGTTCCACGGAATTATCGGGTTGTAGGGGTTATGACTTTAATTCCGATTATCCGGATTAGTCGGGCCATGTGTGATAGCCCTGGAAGGGCGTCGCAATAGGGCCCAGGAGTGAGACTTTGCGAACCCTGGGAAGCCTGCCCAATATGAAGGATCCCGACCCGATCGTCGTGAATTCGCCGTAAACTCCCCCGGTCGTCAGGCTTATCAGGGTTCGCAAAGCCTCGCCCCACAGGCACCAAGTTAAGGAGAAACCAACGTTGCTGAAGCCGGCGGCTTTCCGGCCTGAAAGGCCGGTTCTGTCAGCCCAGGCCGAAGGCCCGGGAACAGTCGACCGACCGGTATTTCGGCCCTGAAAGGGCCGATCAATTTGACCGTGCCGCTCGTTCCACACAACAAAATTGAACGGCCCTTTCAGGGCCGAATACCGGTCGGTCGACTGTTCCCGGGCCTTCGGCCTGGGCTGACAGAACCGGCCTTTCAGGCCGGAAAGCCGCCGGTCGCGGGCGCTACTGCGCCTTCCCCTCTTTCAAGATCTCATTTCCGTCGACAGTGACGCTCAGTTTCTCGTTGATGTATTCGAATTCGATCAGGCGCGATCCCAACGGCAGTTTCATTTGCTCGTTGTCGTCGAGGAGCACTCGGTCCTTCTCGAACCGGAGCTTGTGACCTTCGCTCGTCACAACGACATTTTCGCCCTCGTTGGCGATGGAGGCCGACTTGTCGAGCGTCCCTTTCACCTGGCGGGCGCCCACTTTCATCGCCACGGTTGACTTGAATTCACAACCGGCGAATGCGAATGGCATCGAACCGAAAGCAAGCAACACCACGCAACGTGCAACAGGAAATGGCATGTTTTGACTCACTTTGGTAATTCAATCGGCCCGCGCCGCGGAGACCATGCGCTTGCCGGCGACCAGGCGGATGGCGATGTTCAAGAACATGATGACGCTCAATAATACCAGGGCCGCCGCCCAGGCCAGGCGCTGTTGTTCGTGGTCGGCGCTCTTGGAATACTCGAAAATGTAGCGAGTCAGAAAGGGGGTTTCATCGTCGAGAGATCGCGGCCAGTAAATGTTTCCCCCAGCCGTCAGTAAGAGCGGCGCCGTCTCGCCCGCGATTCGACCCATCGCCAGGAGCACGCCGGTGATGATGGGCGAGAGAGACGCCGGAAGCACGACGCGCAGCACCGTCTGCCATTGCGAAGCTCCCAGCGCATAACTGGCCTGGCGCAAGCTGGAGGGGACGAGCTTCATCGATTCTTCCGAGGTTCGAATCACGATCGGCAGCATCATCATCGCGAGCGCGAAAATCCCCGCCCAACCCGAGAAACCAAACGGCGTGCTGGTCCAAAATGGCCGCACCAGCACCGCATAGGCGAATATGCCAATAATGATGGAAGGAACGCCGCCTAGAAGTTCCGTGATAAAACGGACCGTTCCCGTGAAACGGTGATTCTTGAACTCGGTCAGGTAGACCGCGACCAGGATTCCAATAGGAACGGCGAACAACGAAGCAATCATCACGAGTTCGGCGCTGCCGAGCATTGCATGCGCAAGCCCGCCGCCGAGTTCTCCCGCGGGCTTGGGCAGTTGCGTGAGGAAATTCCAATCGATTGCCGACGCCCCGCGCCAGGCAATATAGCCGAGAATCAAGAACAACGGGCCGACCGTGGCCGCCAGGCAGGAAGCGAGCGCGGCCGTCATCAGGCGATTTACGAGCCGCATCCAGCGTCGATGCGTGGCCGATTCGACGAACCGTTCGGGCAGTTTATCCACTACCAGCACCGATTCGATGGCGATGGTCCGCCCCGTTCGAGCTTTCGGCCGGCTGCCGCGGCCGATCAGATAGCGCGCAGTCATGTTGGTCAACGCCGTGATCACAAAAAGGAGCAGGCCAAGGGCGACGAGCGAAGATCGGGGGAGCGGCGCGGCTTCGTTGAGCTGGTTGGCGATGATGCTGGCGATCGAGGATCCCGTGGCAAACAGGGAGAAGTCGAAGTAGGCCTTATTTCCGATCAGCATCGTCACCGCCATGGTTTCGCCGAGGGCTCGACCCAGCGCGAGAAAACAAGCGGCGATGATGCCCGGGCGCGCGTAGGGTAGAACCACCGTCCAGATCATCTGCCAGCGTGTCGCGCCGAGGACGAGCGATCCTTCCCGTTGCGAGCGCGGCACCGCTCGACACACGTCAAACGTGATCGCGGTGATGTAAGGCACAATCATGATGGCCAGAATCAGGCCGGCGCAGAGTATTCCTTGCCCGGCGGCATTGTTTGGGCCGCCCACGAATGTGAAGACCCTCTGGACCATCGGGGCCAGAAAAAACAGGCCCCAGAATCCGTAAACGACGCTTGGAATCGCCGCCAGCAATTCAATGAGAAACGAGCAGGTGCGGCGAATGAAAGGCGGCGCGATTTCCGAGAGAAACGCCGCGGCGCCGACGCCAAGCGGGACGGCGATCACCATGGCGATCAGCGAAGTCGCCAGGGTCCCGTAAATGAACACAAGAGCGCCAAAAACAGGAGGCTCGCCGCCAGGATCCCAGTTGCTGCTGGTCAGGAGCCGGTATTGAAAAGCGCCCTTGAGGACCGGCCAGGACTGAATAATCAGCACCGCGACCAATCCGGCGGCCAGACCAACGACGAAGAGTCCAGCCCCTTTACAGAGACATTGAAAGAACCAATCCCCAAGGCGGCGCGACTTTGGGGATTCGTGGGAGGAAGGGCCGGTCATTCGCTGCGAGTCTCATTTGAACAAATCGTGAATGGTGGATGGTAAATCGTGGAATCCAAATGCCTTCCACGATCCACGATTCACCATCCACCATTCACGATACTATTCGAATTTCAACTGGTCGAGACGAGCGTGACACTTTTTCGCCAATTCCGCGGGCAATGGAGCGTATCCCAGCCCTTTCGCGAATTGTTGACCGTCGGTCGTGGCCCATTTCAGGAACTGGGCGATCGTCTTGCCCTTCTTTTCAGGTTGTTTCGCATAAAGCACGGCGTAAGTAATCCCGCAAATGGGATAGGCACTGTCGGCATCAATGTCGGTCATCGAGAACGTCAGCTCGTGGAGCGAATAGGGCTCTTCTTTCGGAGGGGCATTCATCGCCGCCTCCGCCGCGGCCGCCACGGCGCCTTCGTCATCCGGTGCTAACGCTTTTCCTTTACGATTGAGAATCCTGGCAAAGGAGATTTTGAACTTCGTCGCATAATAGAGTTCGACATAGCCAATGGCGCCGGCGTTTTTTTCAACGAACCCGGCGATCCCATCGTTGCCCTGCTGCTCCAAGCCCGCTTTGCCCCATTTCGGCGATGATTTGGCGCCAATCTTTTCCTTGAATTCGGAGTTGGATTTCGAAAGAAACTCGGTGAATATCTTGGTCGTGCCGCTTCCCTCGGCTCGCACAACGAGGATGATCGGGATACTGGGCAGTTTCCCCTTGAGTTCGGGGTTGAGATCGGCTATCGCCTGGTCGTTCCAGGAATTGATTTTTGAAAGGTAGATGTCGGCAAGCGTCTTGCCGTCCAGTATCAACTGTTTGTCGATTCCCGGAATGTTGTAAATGACCGCCACGGCGCCCATCGCCACCGGAATGTGAATGACGTCGCCGCCTTCCTTCTTGGCCGCGTCGGTTTCCTCTTTGGTCATCGGGACGTCCGTGCAACCGAAGTCTTTGGTCTTGACGGACATTTGTTTGATGCCGTCTGTCGATCCCGACTTCGTGTAATTGATTTCCGCTCCGTTGCTTTCCTTGAACGAGGCACTCCATTTTTCCATGATCGGGTTGACGAAACTCGATCCCCCCGCGTTGATGCGAACGGCGTCGTTCTTGCCGCCGCAACCGAAACCGGCGAAAACGAGCAAGCTCCCAGCGATCATGTATGAGGCCGATCCGTAGTTGCAGCCAAGAATTTGCACGAGAATCTCCCGATATTGGACAGGCGGGTAAAAGGCGGACATCGCCCAGTCATCCTACAAGGCGCTTGTTGGCGGACAATGTTGGCATGCGTGAAGGTTGCGTGTAGATGTAATCCGTAGCGTCGGCTTCCCGTTTGGCAGCTTCCACACGAGCATCCCGTGACCCATCTCGCGGCAGACCCTGACTTTGGTGAAATCTTCCTCGAACGAATCTTGCCGTCCTTCGCGGCGATTTTGGTGATCTCGCTGATCGTGGGCGCCTTCATCAAAGTGGTTCGAGCGCGGCTTATCCGGTCCGGGTGGGCCGCCGCCATTCGAAGGCGCTTGCTGGCAATCAAGGCTTCCACGGGGTTGGCCGTCGGGGTTTTTGTGTTCGAGCTTTCGATACTGATTGCGGCGATTGTCGGCGCCTTTGCTCTGAATGCGTGGGCCAGGGAGCTGGGAAACAATTATCCCGAGAGAGGATTCCTGGCCGGTTGCCGGGTCCTTTGTCTGCCGGTCATGGCTGTTTTCTGGTTGCTGATTTGCTCTCAGCTCGCGCTCGATTCAGGGAAAAAGATGCCGGGCCCCGCGAAAGCGGGCGGGACACTGGTCACGCTGTTGACCGTGCCCGGCTGCTGCGGCTGTTATCCGATCTGGCCGGTGGTCCTTGGATTGCTTCTGATCGTGGTCGGTCTCGCGACTTACCAGAACCGAGAAATCATCGGCCCATCCTGGAAATGGGTCGCGCTGCGATCATTTCTGTACGTCGCGATCTACATTGTCGCCTGGTTTCAGTGCGCCACGGCCAAGCAACAATCGCTGCGCGGGTTCGGCGAACGCGTCGAGCGCGTCGCGGGAGAGGAGCGTCTCAGAGACTGGGTTGCCACCACGATCGAATCGCGAAAAAAGGCCCAACAGGTCGTTTTGCCGACGGCAGTCGGCTTGATCGTCTCGCACGATTCGTTTGCGGCGGTCGCCGTCTTAATGTCAGTTCAAATTGGCGAAGACCATCAACACTTGACGGCCGAGGAGATTCCCGAGTTCGTACATGACCTCATGGGCCATCGCCCGACCTGGACGCGAGTGGAAGTCTATCTCCGAAACGACGACCCATACGTGACCATCTTCAACAGTTCGCAAGAAGCGTTTTGCGCCGAGGTTCGCCCATCGCGAAGAATCCACGAGCACGGATTCTCGCCGATCCCTTGGGCGCCGGGATTTGACGGCTTCGAATGGCGGCCAGGGATTTACTTGAACACGGCCGGGAATTTTCGTTAAACGGTTTCGAATCGTTGGCTCGCGACTTGCCGCTATTGGCTGTCGCGTCTTCCAGCCTTAAGAATTCTCTGTGCATCCAAGAGGAGAATCGCGTGTCACGAATCGGCGTTGTCGCCATCGGCCGTAACGAAGGCGAACGCCTGCGAAAGTGCCTGCAATCGCTCGATCCCGCGGCGCATCCGATTGTCTATGTCGATTCGGGATCGACCGACAACAGCGCGCAAATGGCCCGATCGCTGGGCGTCGAGGTCGTCAATCTGGACCTGTCGATTCCTTTCACGGCCGCCCGAGCGCGAAACGAAGGGTTTCAACGACTTCAGCAGACCGCGCCGCACATCGAGTTCGTTCAATTCGTCGACGGCGACTGCGAAATCGCCGCCGGCTGGCTGGGAAAGGCCGAGACTGCTCTCGACAGCGAACCCAAAATCGGCGTGGTCTGCGGCCGTCGCCGTGAACGATACCCCGAACGATCGATTTACAATCGCTTGTGCGACATTGAGTGGGACACTCCGGTCGGCGAGGCGCGATCCTGTGGCGGCGACGCGTTAATGCGCGTCTCCGCATTGAAACAAGCGGGCGGCTACGATCCTTCTGTGCTGGCCGCCGAAGACGACGAGGTTTGCCTGCGCATCCGCCGCGCTGGCTGGACGATCCGGCGCATCGATGCCGAGATGTCAATCCACGACGCCGCCATGACCAGATTCCGGCAATGGTGGAAGCGGGCGGTGCGATGCGGCTATGCCTACGCGCAAGGAGCGTTCATGCACGGCCGTTCCCCAGAACGGCACTTCCGGCGCGAACGCCGACGGCTCATTCTCTGGGGCTGCCTCATTCCCTTGATCCTGGTCGCGACCGCGTGGCCGAGCGAAGGCTGGAGTTTGCTGGGTTTCGCGCTCTATGCGCTTCAGGCGGCTCGCATCTTCTGGCGAACTCGAAAGAAGACATCGCGCTTGGGCGATGCGCTGGCGTTCGGCGTTTCCTGCATGGCCGCGAAAGTGCCGGAGTTTCTGGGCCTGTGCCGATTCTATCTGACGCGCTGGCGCGGCAATCGAATCAAACTGATCGAGTATAAATAGTTAGTGGTTAGTGGTTAGTGGCTAGTGGCTAGCAGTTGTCGGGGTGCGGTCCCTCCAGTGCGCCTGATTATGCGGCCATTTTGAGCGTTTCCCTGCTGGGTATATCGTAGGTTGGCACTTTGACGTTCTCGATCTTGCTTAGCACCCGTCGATACGCCGCTGCCCAAACACCGCTCAGAAGCAGGACGCGAAGGTTCAGAATCGTTTGCGCTCCTGCCTTCTTCCAGCGCATTCCTGACAGCTTGAGCCGTTGTGTGTAGATCGTTTTGCACGCCGCTTCGGTGACTCCACTGCCGCACGGGATGCCTACCCGCTTATAGGCGGCATAGCGCATGAATTTCGTCCGAGTACGCAGATAATTGTACGCCGTGTCAAACCCCTGTTTCTTCTTGCCTTTCAACTCGTGCCGGCTGCGCAAAGCCGCCGCCGAGTTGAGCACGCGGCGGATGCCATTGGGCTTCTTTAGCAACTTCTGCATCCGCCGCGCCCATGCTCTTCCCGCAGGGTCCTTGCCAAACAACGCCTCGGCCATCGTCCAGAGTCTTTCGCTTGCGTGGAAGTAGTCCACCACGCGGATCCATTCCAACTGCTCTCCCGTGCGCGGATGACGCATCGTCCGCAGCACCGTTTGGTAATACGTCGTCTCGTTGTCGCCCGCATCCGTCACATAACACAGCCGCGGCAAAGGTCGCTCCCAGCGCTGCAGCACTTCTTTCACCAACAACGTCAACTGTTCGCTCATGGTCCCTTGCTTCGACTCGGGCATGTGAGCCAGGTAAACCGTGCCCAAACGCTCGCCGCGGCGATCCAGCACCGTGACCGTGCCAGCACTCGCTACCTCAAAAATCATGCCGCCGCGGACGGGCACGCCGATCGCGATGCCGTCGCGGCCGACGCTCAACACCGGCTTGTGCTTGCCCTTGCTTAACCAGGCCTGTTCCAGCAATTCCAGCAGTTTTGCCACTTGAACCTCGTGGCGATTCTCGGTCATCGCCGCGGCAACGAGGCTCGTCACTTGCCGCAATTTCTTCACGCCCCAATTCACCCCATGCTCTTCCTTGAGGCGCTGCAAGGTACGCCGTTGAGTGGCTCCAGCCTCCGCCTGGTAGCGAGCCGCCCGCTCGGCCAGTGCTGGGGTGGCGCCCGCCACGATGCCCAATTGCTGAAGCAACGGGAAGATCGTCGGATCTCCCGTTTTGTTTGTCGGCCGATAGCCGACGCGCCACAGGCGGATCTTACCGAACGTCGTCGCGACCTCCTGCGGCGTCTTGTGTTTGACGCGCGTATACGGACAGGCCTCGAATTCGACGTGCGCCGGCAGGGACTCGGTCTGACTCGGCTCAACGTGGTTGTAGCCCCACTCGACGCCGACTCGCCCCAACTCCAGTAGTGCTGCCTTTGCTTGCTGTTCCAAATCGAAGGCAGCCTGTGGACTGACCGGCTTGCCGGGAAACTGCAGCAACAACTCCCGAAAGCGCTGCAGCGCCGGTCCGATCGCGTCATCCAAATCGGCTTCAGGAGGTGCCGCCTCGGCACAATCCTTGCGCCCGAGAGTTGCCACTGCAAAGAGCAGATACATAGAGTAGGTCATGTGGCGTCCTTGCCTTTTGAGCTCGTGTAGTTACAGCTCGTTGAAGGAAGGACGCCGCTTTTTTCAAGACCCCCAATTTGAACCTACTGGTAATCTCGGCGATCAGAACGTCGAAAACAGCTTACTTGAGGACGTGGAAGAGATCCCACCCAGTTGTCGTTTACTAGCCACTAGCCACAAATCACTAACCACTCGGAGCAATTGATGGTCAAGGTCGGCATCCTCGGCGCAGGCTATATCGCGGACTGGCACGTGAAGGCGTTGCGGCAAACGCCCGACGTCCAGGTGGTCGCCGTCTGCGACGCCAACATCGGACGAGCCAAGTCGTTCGCGGCAAGCTACGGAATTCCCGATGCGGTTGGCGATATCCTGGAGCTCGTGCGCAATGGCCGTTGCGATGCCGTCCATGTGTTGCTGCCCCCCGATTTGCACTTTTCCGCCGCCCAGTGCCTGCTCGAAGCCGGAACGCACGTGTTTCTCGAAAAGCCGGCTTGTGTTAGCGAAGTGGAATGCCGAAAACTCGAAGAGCTTTCGGCGCGCGTCTCGCGAACCGTCGGAGTGAATCACAACTTCCTGTTCGCAACCGTCTACGAACGGCTCAAGGCCGACGCAGCTTTGGGGATGATTGGCCCGATCAACGAGGTTTCGATCGTCTGGAACAAAGAGCTCGGCCAGCTTCGGGGCGGGCCCTTCGGCGGCTGGATGTTCCGCCAACCCGGCAACATCATGCTGGAGATCGGCCCGCATTCCGTGGCCCACCTGCTCGACCTGGTCGGCGAGCCCGAGCACTTGGCCGTCGAGTCAAACAGCGAGGTCACGCTGCCCAACGGCAAGCCGTTCTTCCGGCGCTGGCAGGTTCGCGCCAAACAAGGTGCTGCCAGCGCCGACCTGCTGTTTTCATTCGGCGCCGGGTTCACCGAACATCGCATCCACGTACGCGGCCTGATCGGAACCGCCACGGCCGATTTCGAGGCCGGAACCTACGTGCTGCGCCGGCACTCGCCGTTGCCGGATGACTTCGACCGGCACCGGATGTCGCGATCCGAAGGGAAGGCCCTGATCCGGCAAGCACGCGGAAAACTGCGGCGCTACGTGCTCTCGAAGTTCAAGCTCTCGAAACGAGGCAACGACTTCGGGAACAGCATCGCTGGGGCCATTCGCCAGTTCTATGGCGACCTCGGTGGGCCGGTCGATCGCCGCTTGTCGATTGGATTCGCTACGAAGGTTATCGCTGCTTGCGCACAGATCGCGGCCCAAGCGCCGGCCTCGCCAAAGAAAGACTCGCATGGTGTAGCCGAATTCGCCAGAATTCGGGTCTTGCAACCTGGAGAGAACTCGAATTCTGGCGAATTCGGCTACGGGGCAAAGCCTACCTCGGTACTGGTTCTTGGCGGAACAGGCTTCATCGGCCAGGCACTCGTCCGGCATCTGGTCGCAGCCGGGCACGGTGTCAGACTCCTCGCGCGCGATCCGCGCCATTTGCCCAAGGCGCTGCACGGCGTTCCCTTGGAGGTCATGAGCGGCGATCTTGCGAAGATCGAGGAACTCGAACGGGCCATGTCCGGCATCACGACAGTCTGCCACTTGGCGCGGGCGCACGTCAAAACCTGGGACGAATACGTGCGACTGGAAATCGGCGGCACTCGCAACGTCGCGGAAGCCTGCCTCAAAGCGGGGGTGAAACGGTTCTTGCACACCGGGACGATCGACAGCTACTACACCGGTGCGGACGTCACGATCGGTGACAGCATGCCGCTGGATCCCAAGATCGAAAGACGGAACCTGTATGCTCGAGCCAAGGCGGAATCCGAACGGCTGCTCTGGGATTTGCAGCGCGAGAAGGGCTTGCCGCTTGCTATCTTGCGGCCGGGGATCGTGATCGGCAGCGGCGGCAATCCCTTCCATTGGGGCGTCGGCATGTGGACGGCCAACTCGGTCTGCCGTCTCTGGGGGCGCGGGGACAACCCCTTGCCGATCGTTCTAGTCGACGACGTTGCTCGCGCCCTGGTCAAAGCGGTGGATGCCGACGGCGTCATCGGCGAAACCTTCAATCTTGTGGGCGCTCCCCTGTTGACGGCCCAGGACTATGTCGCCGAGTTGGAGAAAGCGGCCCGGATCAAGATCGACGTCCATTCGACGCCGCCATTCCGGTTCTACCGCAACGATCTGTTCAAATGGGTCATCAAGGTCCTGGTTCGGCATCCGGAACGGCGATTCCCGAGCTACCGCGACTGGAAGAGCCGAACGCAGCGGGCAGTTTTCGATTGCGCGAAGGCCAAGTTACTGCTCGGCTGGGCGCCCGTGGTGGATCGCGAGACGATTGTGCGGGATGGGATCACGTTGCCGGTTAAGGAGTGGCTGGAGTGACGCGCTCAGTGCGCCATGCTTCCCGCCGAAGGCGGTGTCCGATGTCCATAGAAGCTGTAGAGCACCGGCATCAGATAGCGCGTCATCAACAAGGAGGCGGTCATGCCGCCGACCACGACGATCGCCAGCGGCTTCTGTGTTTGCGAGCCGATCCGCGTCGCGAATGCCGCGGGCAGCAAGCCGAAAATGGCCGTCAACGCCGTCATCATGACCGGCCGGACCCGCTTTTCGGCGCCCAGCATGATCGCTTCGCGCAACGGCACGTCGTGAGACCGCATCTGGTTGAAGTAAGATACCAGCAACAGTCCGTCCATGATCGCCACGCCGAAGATCGAGATGAAACCGACGGCCGCGGAGACGCTGAAATTCGTCTCGGTCAGATAGAGCGCCCAGACGCCGCCCAGGCACAGCGCGACCACGTTGACGAGGACCAGGCAGGCGTCGATGACCGAATGGAACGCCATGTACAGCAGCATGAAGATCAACGCCAGCGAAGCGGGGACGATGATCATCAATTTGGCCTCGGCTTCTTCCATTTCCTGGAACTCGCCGCCCCACTCGGCCCGGTAAGGCGCTTCGATGATGTCCTTGGTCACCTGCTGCGCCTCGGAGACCGCGCCGGCCAGATCGCGCTCGCGGACGCTAAACTTGATGGCGATCATGCGGTTGCCCTGTTCGCGGTAGATCGTCGACGCGCCGGCGCGCTCGAAGCGGCCCTTCGGGTCCGGCATGCCGTCCGCGTCGACCGGCGAAACGAGATCGGCCAGGCGCAGGCGCGGCGTGTTGCTGAGCGGATTCGAGGTGTCGACCAGGCTGCCGGGAGTGGCGGGGGGCGTATTCGCGCTTCCGGCCGCCAGGGGAGTGGGGCCGTACCCGCTCGGCCGAACAACCTGATTGTTGATGAGATCGATCGGCAATTCGAGAATGTCGGAGACGCTGCGCCTTTTTTGGATCGGCAGGCGCGTCGAGATGTCGAAGAAGCGGTCGCCCTCGATCATCGTCGAGAAGGCTTTGCCGCCGATCGCCGATTGCAGCATGTTGTTGACGTCGGCGGCGCTCACGCCGAACTTCTCGCACTTGTCCAGGTCGACGCGGAACTCCAGGTTCGTTTGCCCCTTGATGTGGAAAATGCCGACGTTCTGGATTCCGCGCACGTCGTTGACCCGATTACGGACCTTGATGGCCAGTTCGTCGAGTTTCTTCAGGTCCGGACCGAAGATCTTGATCGAATTGTCGCCCTTGACGCCTGAGAGAGCCTCCATGACGTTGTCGCGGATGTTCTGCGAGAAGTTCCAGTCCACGCCGGGGATGTCGCGGTTCAGCTCGGCGTTCATCTGCTTGATGAGCTCGGTCTTGGTGCGCGGCCGTTTCGGACCGTACACCGAGCGCCGCCAGCCTTCCTGGTCCTCGACGGCCGGCCAGTTGGATTCGCCGCCGAACAGGTCGTCCAGAAACTGTTGGATTCCCGAGCGCCCCGGCGGCGGCGGTTTTTTTTGCGGCCGTAGCGGGACGAAGAACTCGGCATTGTAAAAACCGGTCGGGTCGGTGCCGTCGTCGGGACGGCCCAGTTCGGAGACGACGGTCTCCACTTCCGGGTACGAGCCCATGATCGAACGCGCCACCTTGCAACGGCGCGCGACGTTGTCGAGCGATGTGTTGAGCGGGAAGGTGCCGCGAATCCACAGGTTCCCTTCCTCCAGTTCCGGCATGAACTCCCGGCCGATGCGCGGCACGATGAATAGAGCCGTCGCGGCGATCATCAAGGCGAAAAACAGGACCGTCAGCCAGCGAAAATTGAGAAACCGTTCGAGCTGGTGGAGGTAGCCGTGTTTCAGCCAGCGCACGAGCGCATTGTCCTGGCTCGGTTTCAGATGCTTGAACAACAGCATGGCCAGCACCGGGGCGACGGTCAGCGCCAGCAGCAGGGCGCCGCCCAGCGCGAAGGCGTAGGTGTCGGCCATCGGCCCGAAGATCTGCCCTTCCGGGCCGCTCATCGTGAACAAGGGCACGAACGCGCAGACGATGATCGCCGTCGAGAAGAACAGCGGCTTTTCCACTTCGAGGCAGGCGTGCAGGATGCGCTCCTTGAGAGGGAGTTCGGCGTGCTCGCCCGCGCTGAGCCGTCGATAGATGTTCTCGATCATGATCACGGAAGAGTCGACGATGATGCCGAAATCGACGGCGCCGATCGAGAGCAAGTTGGCCGACTTCCCTCGCGAGTAGAGGACCGCGAACGCGAACAACAGCGCCAGCGGGATATTGAGGGCGACGATGACGGCCGCTCGAACGTTGCTGAGGAACATGAGCAGAATCATCGCCACGAGCACCATGCCCAGGATCAGGTTCTCGTGAACGGTTTCGGTCGTCACGCCGATCAGGTCGGAGCGGTCGTAATAGGTTTCCATTTGCACGCCGGGCAACATCCGGCCGGATTTCGGATCGTTGAGTTCCGCCACCTTCCTGCGCACGGACGCCAGCGCGGGAATCGTGTCTTCCCCCTTGCGCATCAGGACGATGCACTCGACTTTGTCGTCCTCGTCGCGAGCGAGCAACTTGCCGGTGAGATCGACCACGCGGTCGATTTGCGAGGCCTTGCCATGATCGGGGATGCTCAGCCCGGAACGGCCGAGCCGTGTCTGATTGCTGACGATGATGCCGTGCTCGCCCACCGGCTGGCCGGCGCGCAGCCGTCCGCCGACAACCAGGTCGTCAATTCGAATCGCCGAGTTGTTGATGGACGTGACGACAATCTTGCGGATTTCCTGGATGCGCAATTTCTCTTCGTCGCGCAGGATCTTGACGGCCGCCGTCGCCAACCGCTGTCGCTGTTCCTCCCGCAATTCTTCCACCAGTTCGTGCTTGCCTTCGCGCTCGGCCTCGGCGAGTTCCGCCGCCTTTTCCGGATTGGGATCTTTCATGCCCAGAACTTTCCGCACGGGGTCGAGGCCGCCGCCGATCAGGCTCACGGCCCGCACGTTCGACGCCACCTGGCCCGAGACGACGAAATCGGCCCCCACGTTCTGATTGGCGTTGGAAAGGGCATTCTGGATTTGCGTCAACGTGATGCCGCGGGCCTTCATCGCGTCCGGGTTGAGGTGGATCTCGTAGCGCTTGACGGTGCCGCCGCGGCTCGTCACATCAATGATGCGCGGCACGCGCCGGAATTCGCGTTCGAGCACCCAATCCTGCAGGGCCTTGAGATCGTTGAGCGTGTAGATCTCACGGCCCGATTTGTCCTTCGGACTCTTGAGCGTGTAGCGATAGATTTCGCCGGTGGGGCTTTGCGGCGAAAGCTGTGGCGACACGCCATTGGGCAGCTGCGACGCGAACTGCAAGCGGTTGATGACTTCCTGCCGGGCTTTCTCGTAATCGAAGCCGTACTCGAACTGGATGCGCAGGTGCGACAATCCGAACAGCGACTTGGTGCGAAGATACTTCAATTTGGGCATGCCCGCCAGCGTCACTTCGAGGGGAATGGTGACTTGACGTTCGACCTCCTCCGCCGACGCGCCGGGATATTGCGCGATCACTTCGATGATCGCCGGGGCCGGGTCGGGATACGCTTCAACGTTAACGTTGATGAAGCAATACATTCCGTAGGCGATCAAGCCGGCGCACATCGCCAGGACAATCAGTGGATTGTCGAGAGCCCAGGCGAGTAATTTCCGGATCATGCAGGGGTCTTTGGATTCAGATTTCAATCGGAGGGGAGCGCGTACGTGTGAGTGCTCCACAGGTCGGAGAGGACAAATTGGATAGGCAAAAGGCATGCCCTTCTTCAGCGTTGAAGTAAGACCAACACCGCGAACGACTTGTGACGATGCGCGTGCATTGGAGAACCTGGGTTTACGAGGTGGTTGAACAAAACCAATGTCCAGTAACTGGCCAGAATGATTAAGGGTTGAACAGAGCCCGGATCGAGTCGGCTCAGGAGAGCCGTCCTACAAGAGCCCACTTCCGCGCATCGGCCATCAATGCGCCAGCCCGCCCGCCGAAGGCGGCTTGCGGTAGCCGAAGAAGCTGTACAAGACCGGCACGAGATAGCGCGTCATCACCAAGGTCGCGATCATGCCGCCCACCACGACGATCGCCAACGGTTTTTGGGTTTGCGAGCCGATGCGCGTCGCCAGCGCCGCCGGCAGCAGTCCGAAGATCGCGGTGAGGTCGGTCATCATCATCGGGCGCACGCGCCGTTCCGCGCCGGCAAGGATCGCTTCGCGCAAGGGGACCGCCCGCGAGCGCATGTCGTTGAAGTACGAGACCAGCAGCAGGCCATCCATGATGCCGACCCCGAAGATCGAAATGAATCCGACCGCCGCGGAGATGCTGAAGTTGGTTCCGGTGAAGTACAGCGCCCACACGCCGCCGAGCGACAGCGCCACCACGTTGACCAGCACCAGCGAGGCATCGATGACCGATTGGAACGCCATGTACAACAGCATGAAAATCAGCCCCAATGAAGCGGGGACGATGATCATCAGCTTGCCCTCGGCCTCCTCCATCTCTTGAAACTCGCCGCCCCACTCGGCCCGGTAGGGCGCTTCGATGATGTCCTTGGTCACTTCCTTCGCTTCGGAGACCGCGCTGGCCAGATCGCGCTCGCGGACGCTGAATTTGATGGCGATCATGCGATTGCCCTGTTCGCGATAGATGGTGGAGGCCCCCGCTCGCTCGTAGCGGCCTTTCGGGTCGGGCCTGCCGTCCGCGTTGACCGGTGAAACCAGATCCCCGAGGCGCAAACGCGCCGTGCCGGAGATCGGATTGGCGGTATCGACGAGGCTGCCGCTTGTCGCGGGCGGCGGATTCGCGGTTCCGGGCGCCAAGGGAACGGGGCCATACCCGTTCGGGCGGATGACTTGATTGTTGTTGAGGTCGATCGGCAAGTCGAGAATATCCGATACGCTGCGGCGTTTGTCGATCGGCAGGCGCGTCGAGATGTCGAAGAAGCGATCGCCCTCGATCATCAGGGAGAAAGCCTTGCCGCCGATCGCCGACTGCAGCATGTTGTTGACGTCGGCGGCGCTGACGCCGAACTTCTTGCACTTGTTCAAGTCGATGCGGAACTCCAGGTTCGTCTGCCCCTTGATCGAGAAAATGCCCACGTTCTGGATGCCACGGACGTCGTTGACTTTGTTGCGGACCTTGATGGCCAGTTCGTCCAACTTCTTGAGGTCCGGACCAAAAATCTTGATGGAGTTGTCGCCCTTGACGCCGGAAAGGGCCTCCATCACGTTGTCGCGGATGTTCTGCGAGAAGTTCCAGTCCACGCCTGGGATGTCGCGGAGCAGGTCGTCGTTCATCTGTTTGACGAGTTCGGCCTTGGTGCGCGGCCGTTTCGAGCCGTAGAACCAGCGCCGCCAACCTTCCTGCTCCATAACGGCCGGCCATTCCTTCTGCGGCCGAAGGGGAACGAAGAATTCTGCATTGTAAAAGCCGGTGGGATCGGTGCCGTCGTCGGGCCGTCCGATCTCGGCGACGATCGTCTCCACCTCCGGATAGGAGCCCATGATCGACCGCGCCACCCGGCAGCGGCTGGCGGTGTTGGCGAGGGACGTATTGAGCGGGAAGGTGCCGCGAATCCAGAGATTGCCCTCTTCCAGTTCGGGCATGAACTCGCGCCCGATGCGCGGCACCGCATAGAACACCGTCGCGCTGATCAAGGCCGCGAACAGCAGCAAGGTGAACCGGCGATGGTTCAAGAACCAGCCGAGCTGGTCGAGGTAGGTGCGCCGCAGCCAGCGAACCATCCGGTTGTCTTCGGTCGGCTTCAAGTGCTTGAACAACAGCATGGCCAGCACCGGGGCGACGGTCAGCGCCAGCAGCAGGGCGCCGCCCAGCGCGAAGGCGTAGGTGTCCGCCATCGGCCCAAAAATCTGACCTTCCGGACCGGTCATGGTGAAAAGCGGCACGAACGCGCAAACGATGATCGCCGTCGAGAAGAACAGCGGCTTCTCCACTTCCAGGCAGGCGTGGAGGATCCGTTCCTTCAGCGGCAGCTCGGCGTGTTCGCCCGCGCTGATCTTGCGGTAGATGTTCTCCACCATGATGACGGAGGAATCGACGATGATTCCGAAATCGACCGCGCCAATGGACAGCAAGTTGGCGGATTTGCCTCGGGAGTAGAGCACCGCGAACGCGAATAGAAGAGCCAGCGGGACATTCACCGCGACGATGACCGCCCCGCGGACGTTGCTGAGAAACATGAGCAGAATCATGGTCACGAGCATCATGCCCATGAGCAGATTTTCCTGGACGGTTTCCGTCGTGACGCTGATCAGGTCCATCCGGTCGTAATAGGGCTCCATCTGCACGCCCGGGAGCAATCGGCCCGACTTGGGATCGTTCAGCTCCGCGACCTTCTTTCGCACGGAATCCAGTGCGGGAATGGTGTCTTCGCCTTTGCGCAAAAGGACGATGCATTCGACCTTGTCGTCCTCGTCGCGGGACAGGAGCCGGCCCTGGAGATCGACGACGCGATCGATCTGAGAAGCCTTTTGGTGATCCGGAATGCTCAGGCCGGAACGGCCCAGCCGGGTCTGATGGCTGACGACGACGCCTTGCTCGCCCACCTGCTGGCCGGAGTGGAGCCGTCCGCCGACGACCATGTCTTCGATCAGGATTTCCGAATTATTGATGGAGGTGATGACGATCTTGCGGATTTCCTCGAGGCGCAGTTTTTCCTCGTCGCGCAGGACTCGCACGGCCGCGGTGGCGGCTCGGCGGCGCAGATCTTCCCGTAATTCCTCAGCCAATTCATGATCGCCTTTTGCCTGGGCATCGGCGATTTTCTTTTCCGCGGCCGTCACGCGGCTGCGCTGCTCGTCCCGCAGTTTCTCGGCCAGCTCATGATTGCCGTCGGCTTCCGCTTTGTCGATTTCCTTCGGCGCATCGGGATCGAAGTATTTTTTTCCGAGAACCTTCTGCACTGGGTCGAGTCCGCCGCCGATCAAGCTCACCGCGCGCACGTTCGACGCCACCTGGCCCGAGATGACGAAATCGGCCCCGACGTTCTGGTTGGCGTTGGAAAGGGCGTTCTGGATCTGTTGCAGCGTGATCCCGCGGGCCTTCATCGCATCCAGGTTCAGATGGATCTCGTAGCGTTTGACGGTGCCGCCGCGGCTCGTCACGTCAATGATACGCGGCACGCGTTTGAATTCGCGTTCGAGCACCCAGTCCTGCAAGGCCTTGAGATCGTTGAGCGTGTAGATTTCATGGCCCGATTTGTCCCTCGGGCTTTGCAGCGTGTAACGGAAGATTTCACCGGTCGGGCTTTGCGGCGACAGTTGAGGCGTGACACCTTGGGGCAATTGCGCCGCGAACTGCAAACGATTGATGACGTCTTGCTTGGCCTTTTCGTAATCGTGCCCATATTCGAACTGGATGCGAAGGTGCGACAAGCCGAAAAGCGACTTGCTCCGCAGGTACTTCAGTTTGGGCATGCCCGCCAGCGTCACTTCCAGGGGAATGGTGACCTGACGTTCGACCTCCTCCGCCGACGCTCCGGGGTATTGCGCGATCACTTCGACGATGGCCGGCGCGGGGTCGGGATAGGCTTCAACATTGACGTTGATGAAGGAATAGAGGCCGTAGCCGATCAAGCCAAAACACATCGCCAGGACAATAAGCGGATTGTCGAGAGCCCAGGCAATCAGTTTGCGGATCATGTGTGGGTCTTTGGATGTAATCTTTCGGGAGTGGGGCGCACGGGGCACAGGTCGCCGCAGGCTTTAGCCTGCGTAGCCGCCTCCGCAGGCTAAAGCCTGCGGCTACCGGTGTTGTGCCACTCATTTCCCGCGATCGGACTCTCGGTCTTCCAGTTCTTTTTTCAACTCAAGCAATCCCGACAAGATCACTTGCTCTCCAAGTTGCAGGGGCTCCTTGCCCGCGATGCCCTGCTCCTTCTCTTCGATGGTGGGTTCCGATTCCTTTGATTTCAGTACGCTGCGAACGAAGACGCGATCCTCGAAGCGGTGTGTGACCATCACGCGCCGCATCGTTAATTCTTCCGGCTTCTTCGGGTTCCGGACGAAGACCACGGCCTGTTTGCCGTCGTCCAGAACGGCATTGGCGGGGATCGACACGACGTCCGCGGGCGGCCGCAGTTCGATCGTGGCCGTCACGTATTGGCCGGCGCGGAGCAACCCGTCGGCGTTGGGAATGATCCCTTTCACCGGGACCGTATGCTGGTTCGGATCGACCAGCTGGCCGATGTTCTCAATGGAACCGGCAATACCGTCCGAGTCGGGAGCGCCGAGCGTGCGGATTGTCCATTTGAGCCCGAATTCTTTCCATTCTCCGTACAGTTCACGGAGATCCTCTTCGGGGGCGTTGGCCATGACGAGCAACCTGTCCGTCTTGGCGATGGTGATGAGATTCAAGTTCGGATCGTTCACGATTTCATTCAAGGCGAAGTTGCGTTCGACAATGTAACCCCCTCCCGGCGCCTTGATAACAACCTTGCCCCATTTATCGTTCTTCCTGTCGGCGTTTAATTTGGGCTCAAATTTCTTGAAGTCTTGCTTCGCGCGGACCTTGAAGAGCTCATCGGCTTCGCTGATGACGGCCTTGATTTCGTCCGGGTCGATATCCCAAAGTTCCAGGACCCTGATCGCCCGGTTAATAGTGTTGATGTCGGATTGGACGTTTCGCTCGAGGGTCGATCGAAAGGCTTCCGGGATCGCGGCGCTGGTGGACGCCTTCATGAGGAGATCCTCATCGAGCTTCATTTGCACCAGCGCATCGATCAGGTCGGCCTTCTTCATTCCAACGTCGACACTGTAAAAGACGGCAATTTCCTGCTTCGCGGACACGTGATCGCCAGGCCGCAGTTCGCGCGTTCCCTCAAGAGCGGGGACCGTGGCGATCTTGACGGCCTGCGCGGGAGTGAAACGGACGCGATTGTGGTAGACAGTGGCTGGGTCCCACATCGTCGAGGCCGACAGGACCAGGGGGCGCTTGCCCTTGGGCCTTTCGGCGATGGAGAAGAGGTCCAGACCGGCTTTCCGGATGCCGAGGCTGTCGCGAACCTCCACCGGCACTGAAACGGCATGCTGTTTGAGTTCGGCAAGGCTCAGTATCTGAGCTTGGAACTGCTTCAGTTCCTCCGCGTCGAGCTTTTCCCCCAGGGCCTTCTTAAAGGTTTCCCGGGACTCGAATAGCTTGTCCTTCAAGGGTTTGATCTTCGCCGTCACGGTTTCGGGCGCCTCGGCGGCAGACAAAGAGGCCAAGGTTTTGTCGGTGATTTTGAACCATTCCAGCAGTTCCACTTTGAGCGGCTCGGGCCGTTTGGGCGTGGCGGCGGCCGATTCCTTGCCGTTGGGGCTCAGGCCGGGAATCGGCACCCCCATGAAATACGCCGTGACGCCGCCGCCCACGAGGAGCAGCACAACAACGATCAACAATCGCTTGCGCCATTTCGACGGTTTGGTGCTCATCGGACAGGTTGTCTCCAGTTGTGTGTTCATGGTTGTTCGCCGGGGAACAATCACAGTTGGTTCTATCGCGCGGGAAGGCAGCGGAGAGGTAGGGTGAAAGGCAAACATCCTTCCAAGAAGGAGGCGATTGATCAAAACTTCGTACCTATAGCCTGCTTTTCGTACGGTCGCCAATCTTCCAATGTTCGCTGGAAGCAAAAGCAATGCCGCCCAGTCTTTGGACATTTTAGGAATTGTTGCGGCGTCGGGGCTGTGCAGATTCTAGCCAAATTGTCCATTTTTTGAACACACAAAATGGACATGATCACGGCGGCAAGGAGACCGAGAGCAGGACGCTGGCCAACAGTTATGGTCGACGGCGTATGGCCTGCGACAACGGATCGGTCTATTGATAAAGAGTATGGAGGAGCGTGTCAAATTGGAGTCAAATCTCCGCCTTCAGGTGTCAAGAAAGCGTCAAAACTGCGGCACGAATTCATGCCCGCGCTGGAGGAGGGCACCTGTGGATCCGCAGCACGGCCGGGTTGAACCAGTCGCTAGAGCACAAAGCCGCAAGGCTCGAGCCCCGCGCCGAACTCGAGCGGAGGCGCCAACGTTCCGGTCATACCGGCCGGCGTTTATAACAACACGGCCAATCCCCTCAGCAATTCGCCGCGGTTGAGGTTGCGCGTCCTGGTGTCCCCGGTTGCCGCCAACGGCGCGCCGGAGGCGCGGTTCAGCCTCACCGACAAGGCGTTCGTCGCCTTGACGGACGCCAAAGTGCCTGCATCGTTGATGGCGAAACTCCGGCCGATGAAGGACCAGGCGTTCGACCTGCGCGATGCGTTCTTGAAGGCGGTTTCCAACGCACTCGACCCGCAGGAAATGAAGAAATACCAGGACCAGATTTTGACCAACGCGGCCTCGGACGCTCAGTTCGAGCACGCCGGCGCGGCGGCGATCTTCCGCGAACAAGGCAAGCGCCTGATCGCCATCAAGTTCAGCGTCCGCGGCCGCGACCTGGGCAGCGTCGTAAGCGAGGCCAAAGAGCGCATCAAGGAAAAGGACCTCGTCAAAGCCCCCTACAAGACCGAATGGGCCGGCGAAATCGAGCAAATGGAAGACGCCCAAGGCCGCCTGTTGTGGATCGTCCCATTTTCCTTGGGCTTGATCTTCATCCTGCTTTACATGGCGTTCCGGTCTTTCCTGGACGCGATCGTGATTTTCACCAATGTTTTCGACGTGGCGGTGGGCGGCATCTGGGCCCTGTGCCTGACCGGGACCACCTTCAGCATTTCGGCGGCCGTCGGTTTCATCTCGCTCTTCGGCATCGCCATCATGGAAGGATTGCTGATGATTTCTTACTTCAACGCCTTGCGCGCCGAAGGGCTGCCGTTGAACGAGGCCATCCTCCAGGGCGCCGCCAAGCGCGTGAGGCCGGTCATGATCACCGCGATGACGGCGATCCTGGGCCTTCTGCCGGCGGCCCTATCGACCAAGATCGGCGCCCAGACGGCGCGGCCGCTGGCGATCGTGGTGGTCGGCAGCATGATCCTGACGTTGTTCGTCAATCGCTACCTGATGCCGGTGCTGTACACCTTCTACGGCAACCGGACGCCGCCGGTGGCGCACTGAATTGGCCTCGCCAGAAACTGCTCTTTTTCGGGGCAATCGAGCCGAGGCGGCTGGGACGGCGCGTTCGAACGGATGGGGCAGGCGCTGCGGGCGTGGCGAGGTGATTCTTCCCAGTGGAAAGCGACTGATTTTATCTTTTTTCCCCTACCCGCTCCTCCAAGTCAGCTACTATACACACGGACCCGTTTGCGCCACGTAAGATAGGTTTCCAACCTGTCCGGACAGCCGAATGGCAAACGGATAGGTTGGAAACCTGTCCTACGTGGGCCGGGAGAATTGCGCAAAGATACCTAGGTAGGAGTTCATTCCATGTTTCGCACTACCACGAGTTTGATTCTGCTGATTCTCCCTCAATCGGTGATCCGCGCCGACCCGGCCGAGGACAAGGCAGTCCGATTGATCACGGCCGTAGGTGGGAACGTTGCCCGGGACCCGAAGGCCGACGGCAATCCCGTCATTGAGGCGGCCATTCCCGGCACGGCGGTGAATGACGCAACCTTGAAGGAACTCACGACGCTCAAGCAACTGAAAAAGCTAGTCATCAACGGCGCCGCGGTGACCGACGCGGGGCTCAAGGAATTGGCCAGCTTCAAACATCTGAGGGATCTACAGCTCTTTCAAACGAAAGTGACCGACGCCGGATTGAAAGAGCTCGCCGCCTTGACGCAATTGCAGAATCTGTTTCTCGGCGAAACCAAGGTTACGGACGCCGGGCTGAAGGCGCTGGCCGACCTGAAACAGCTGCGTACGTTGGATCTCGCCGGCACCACCATAACCGGCGTGGGGTTCAAGGATCTATCCGGGCTCAAGAATCTAGAAACTTTGGACCTTAACGACACCAAGGTGAGCGACGGCGGGTTGAAAGAATTGGCGAGGCTGAAACAACTAACGGAGTTGCGCATCGGTGGCACGCAAGTGACGGACGCCGGGTTGAAGGCACTGGCGGGGCTCGAGCAATTGCAGGTGTTGAACCTCACCGGCACGATGGTGTCCGATGCGGGCTTGAAAGAGCTGACGGCGCTAAAGCGATTGAAAAAGCTGGGACTCGTCCGCACCAAGGTGACGGATATGGGGCTCAAGGAACTGGTGGGACTGGCACAATTGCGCACGCTGCAACTCGGCTTCACTGGTGTGACGGAAGTGGGCGTGGCCGGATTGCAGAAGGCCTTGCCCAAGTGCAAGATTTCCGGCGGCAAAAAGAGCCGCGAGAATCGCTCGCGGCTCCCTTCAATATTACAACTCAATCACCCAGATCTCACGCAAACAACTCATCCACCGGCCGGCCGTTATCGACCAGCTTCATGGGCCGTTGCAGCGGGGTCATGACTTCCTTGTTCGGGTCGATGCCGAGTGCATGGCAGATCGACGCGTGCAGGTGGCTGACCTTGACCGGGCGGTCCTTCGGCGCGACGCCGTCGGCGTCCGACGAGCCGATGACCTGGCCGCCCTTGACGCCGCCGCCGGCGAACAAGCAGCTGAACACCGTCGGGTGATGGTCTCGGCCCTTGGTCATGTTGATCTTCGGCGTACGGCCGAATTCGCTCAGCATGACGATCATCGTCTTCTTGAGCAGGCCGGATTGGGCCAGGTCTTCGATCAGGGCGGCCAGCGCCGGGTCCATCACGTCGCCGTGATCGCGCATCGCCGGGAAGGCGTTCGAGTGAACGTCGAACCCGCCGCGGTTGACCTGAACGAAGCGGACGCCCTTCTCGACCAGGCGGCGGGCCAGCAGGGCCGATCGGCCGAATTCGCTGTCGCCGTAGCGCTCGAGAACTTCCGGCTTCTCCTTGCGGACTTCGAATGCTTCGAGGGCCGGGCTGCGCATCAGCTTGACGGCGTCCGTCAGGGCCGTCTGAGCGCCCGAGGTTTCGTCGCTCGGCAGCGTGCCGCTTTGCTTCTCGTTAATCTTCTTGAGGATGTCGAGGCGCTTGTTGCCGCGAACCTCGCCGATGCCGCTCGGGAAGGCCAGGTACGGGTCCTTCTCGCCCGGACGGCCGACGAAGTAGGCTTCGCATTTCTGGCCGAGGTAGCCGGCCTTCGGCGCCAGGCCGCCAACCGTCACGTAGGCCGGCAGGTCGCCGAGCGTGGCTCGTTCGCTGACGACAGCCGAGCCGATGCCGGGGTGCTGGAGATTGGCGCTCTGGGCATAGCTGGTCTGAAGCTGGTAGGTCGCCCGGCCGTGGTCGCCGTTCTGGCCGGCGATCGAGCGGATCAGCGCGACGTGCTTCATCTGCTTGGCGAGCATCGGGAAGATCTCGGAGATCACGATGCCGGGGACCGACGTCTTGATCGGGTCGAATTCGCCCTGGGTGTCACGGCCCGGCTTTGGGTCGAAGGTGTCGATGTGGCTCATGCCGCCGCCATTCCAGAAGAGGATGACGTGTTCGGCGTTCGCCTTGTGGTCTTCGCCCGAACGCGCGATCAGCGATCTGACGTTCATGCCGAGGAACAGGCCGGCGGCCGCGCCGCCGACAAAGGCCCGGCGGTTCATCCGGTAGCCAGGACAGGCAATGGAATCGAAGTTCATGGGTATCCTTAGATAGTGTTCAGTGTTCAGTTTTCAGTGTTCAGTTTCGTAAGGACTCTCTACTGCAGAGAGCCGCATTGTTTTCTGGGGCGACCATTAATTCTTAGCGCCGTTAACCCGACGCGCAAGCGAGGAAGCGACTGGTACCTCTGGCGACAACTCGCTCCCTCGCTTGCGCGTCGGGTTAACAGGTTAACACCCATCCCCGCTTCGGGGATGGGTGTTAACCTGTCACTTGATAAATCGGAATTCGTTGCAGTTGAACAAGGCCCAGCGGAGATCGGCGATGCCGTCGAGCTGGTTGGCCGCGTCCTTCACGATCGTCTTGGCGTCGGCGATTTCCACGCTGGTCGGCTCGCGGGTCAATGCTTCTCGGTAAACGAGCTTGATTGCCGCGTCCAGGTCGGGTTTGTCGCCCGCGAGGAACGAGTATACCGGCTCGAGCGGCCCAACGCGAGCGGCTTCGTTGGTCAGCTTGCCGTTGAGCATCATCAGGGCCTGACGCATCGACGGGCTGTGGTCGCGCTTTTCGTCCAGGGCGCCGCGGTCGGTCTGGCCGAACACGCGGAGGAAATGGCCGACCGGGGCCGGCGAGGCCATCCGCATGGAACTTGTGAAGCGCGGGTTGTCGTCGACTTTGGTCTTGACCTCCTTGGTGATGTAACGGACACGCGTGCCGGCGGGCATACGGCCGCTCTTCATCATCATCTCGGCTTCGATTTCCTCGGCCGACTTGGCGGTCATCTTCTCGATGTCCAGGCCGTCCTTGTTCTTCAGCGCGTTCTTGAAGTCGACTTCAATGCCGCGTTCGAGGTCGTAGCCGCCGCCGGCCATCGCCCTCGGCCCGTTCATGGCGTTCATGGCGGGCTTGTCGCCCTCGCCCAGCTGTTTCTTGAACGGCTTGCTCGGATCGTCCTTCACGGCGACCGGCACATCGACATAGGTGGTGACGGTCACCATGTTCTCGCCCGGGCGATGCTTGGGCGTGAACAGGTGGCCGGCCTGAACGATGCTGTCGAACAGGGTTTCGCTCAACATGCGCCGGGTCGGCGTGGCGTTGAAAGCGGTCTCGGCGTCACGGCGTTCGATCGCCGGGACGGTAGCGGCCAGGTGGCCGCGCTGGTAGGCTTCGGTTCGCACGATGGCCGAGACGAGGAAGCGGAGGTCGTAGCCGTTGGCGACGAACTCGTCGGCGAGATAGTCGAGCGTCTTCGGGTGGCTGGGCGGGTTGTCGTTGCGGAAATCGTCGATCGGATTGACGAAGCCTCGGCCGACCAGTTCGCCCCAGACGCGATTGACGATCGCCCGCGAGAAGAAGCGGTTGCGCGGGTCGGTGACGCTCTCGGCCAGTGCCTTGCGAAGCTGGCTCGACCGGTAGAGGTCGCCTTCGAGATCGATCTTGCTCCGGTCCGTCTTGGCCTGGTTGGCCACGTCGAGCGGATCGCCCTTGCCGCCGACGTTCTTGTCGCCGTCGAGCAAGTCGTCGACGCTCGTGCCTTTCTTGGCGATCTTTGCCTTTCGCTCGGCCTCTTGGGCGTCGCGCAGGCCCTTCAACCGGGCCAGCTGCCGGTTCGGGCCGTCGGCGTTATCCATTTTGAATGGGAATGTCGCCTTCACGGGAGTACGCGTCTTGCCCTTGGCCTTGTCTTCGGGCGGCCACATGATGGTGGTCTCGGTCCGCTCGTTCAGGAACACGCCCAGGATCTGCATCTTGACGCGATGTTCGATGCGCTGGGTTTTGCCGAAGAAGGCGGCCAAGTCGTAGAACTCTTCGCGGGTCCAGGTGTCGAAGGGGTGGTTGTGGCACTGGGCGCAGGAGATGCGGACGCCCATGAACACCTGCGACACGACGCCGGTCAAGGCGTAGGGATCGGCCTCGTCGCCGAGGATGAACCCGGTCTCGGGCTGGCTGTTGGCGCGTCCAGCGGCGCCGAGCAGCCGGCGGACCATCACGTCGTATGGCATGTTCGTGCGAGTCGCTTCGTAAATGAACGCCTGGAGAGCGGCGCCGCCGTCGGTGTTGTAGCGGACCCGCAGCAAATCGCCGTAGAAGACGGCCCAGCGGTCGGCGAAGCTGTCGCGGCTCATGAACTCTTCGATGGCGCGAACGCGGCGTTCGGCCGCGGGCCACGACAGGAATTTCTGGATTTCGGCATCGGTGGGAATGCGGCCGGTCAGGTCGATCGAGACGCGGCGCAAGAACGGCAGGTCGTCGACCGCCTGGGCCTGCTGGGTTTTGCCCCGGCCAGCGTTCTCGTCAACAATGAGCTTGTTGAGCGACTTGGCCAGCGCGGCGGGATCGGCTCCCGGCGGACCAGCGGCCAAGGCCGGCGAAGCCGTAATGGCCCCGACCGTCAAGGTCATCAATAGGGTGAAGACGCCTTTCACTTCATTCTCTCCTTGGGACAAGAAGTACCCGGTGGGTGGGTTGCCAAAGTAGTCCTCACGCGGAGCGTGAGGACTACTTTCGCGGTGGGAGTCTACTGTTGCTCGTCGAGCACGTGGTAGACCTCTGCTCCGGCTTGACTGACCGCCTCCAAAATGGGCTCGAAGGTGGCGGCCAGTGTTTCCTTGTGAATCTTCAGCAGGACGATCCGGTTGCCCGCGTTGTTGTTGATCTCAGCGGTAATCTTTTCGGCCAGGTCGCGGATACCAACTTCCTGGCCATTGAAGTAAACCTTGTTCTTGTTGTCGACAGTGATGGTCACCCGAGCGTTGGTGACTTCTTTGATCCCCGATCCTGTCGCGTGCTCCCACTGTATGTGACTTTCGTCCTGCGTATTCGCCAGGATGACAAAGAATAGCACGAGGTTAAAGGCGATATCGGCCATCGAAACGTACGGCGGAGAGATTTCGATCTTTCGACGCTTGAAACGCATTATCTACTCCGCAATCCGTTCAGGCAATCTAATTTTC
>Ga0206992_1031_pt1 | contig 29038 bp, 24 predicted proteins | sample Alteio_BWMinCont_6_FD_153267 | JGI IMG/M metagenome (GOLD analysis project Ga0206992, IMG submission 153267) | Enriched cells from forest soil in Barre Woods Harvard Forest LTER site, Petersham, Massachusetts, United States -... | ecosystem: Environmental > Terrestrial > Soil > Temperate forest >... | reverse complement strand
GCGCTACGACCAGCGCCAGCTCTTCCCGACGGAGGGCGGACAGGTGACGCACTCGTTCATCACGCTCTACGACGTCGACAGCAAGAAGATCACGTACCTGACGCAGACCGTGGACCGCGACACCAACCCCACCTGGTCCGCGGACGGGAAGAGCGTCTCGTTCGTGCGGCGTCCGGGGTTAGCGTTCAGCTACTTCGCGACCACGCCGACGACTTCGGTCACCAAGGATCAGGTGCCGGTGGGCCTGATCGAGGGGCGCCTCGAGGACGGTTCCGCGGTAGCGCTGGTCACGGCCGACGTCGCGACCGGCGCGGAAACCGAAACCTGGCACAGCGCGAAGGCGACGGGTCTCCCGAACGGCACGCGGGTCGGCGACTACTTCATCTCCACCCAGGTCCAGAATACGTGGACGCGTTATTTCTCGACGGGGATTGCGACTCCGGATGTCGTAAAGCCGGCGGTCCAGCTCACGCCCGGAGGTGACGGCCAAGTCGAGCACGTCGCGTACTCGCCCGACGGGCGCTTCATGTACTTCGTGTCGAGCGTCGGCGATCTCGACCACCGCCACCTCTGGCGCGTTCCGCTGGCGGGCGGGCAGGCCGAGCAGCTCACGAAAGGCGAGCTGAATGAGATCGGCATCGCGATTCCGGGCGGCGGCGGCACCATCGCGGTGCTGCAGTCCGGTTTCAAGCAGCCGGTCTCCGTGGTGGTCATGAATCCGATGGCGCAGCAGGCGAAGGTCGTCGGGCCGCAGGTTACGCCCGCCATGCAGATCGCCAAGAATATCGTGCCGCAGAGTGTCGCGATCACGGCCGCCGACGGCCTGGTGTCGCGCGCGATCGTATTCACCCCGCCCGGCATCCGCCCGGGGGAGAAGCGCCCCGCGCTCGTGTATGCACACGGCAACGGCGGCCGGTTGCTCCTCGGCTACCCGGACCAGGGCGACAACGCGTACTACCAGCTCAACTACGCGCTGATCAATTACTACGTGAACAAGGGCTACATTGTCGCGGCGATCAACTACCGCGGCGACTGCACCTGCTATAGCGAGGCGTTTAACCGGCAAGGTCCCGAGTACGGCGCGAACGGTGTCGAGGAGTACCGCGACGTGATCGCGACCGGGCTCTACCTGAAGGGCCGCCCCGACGTCGACGCGGAGCGCCTCGGCATCTGGGGACTTTCGTACGGCGGCTGGCTCACCGGCGAGGCGCTGTCGAGGAACTCCGACGTCTTCAAGACCGGGGCGATCCTCGCGGGCGTGCAGCTCCGCAGCACCTCCCTCGATCCGACGAACCTGGCCTTCCAGTCGTCGCCCATGTTCAACATCGACAAGTGGACGTCACCGACGCTGTTCGTGCACGGGGACGACGACCGCAACGTCGAGTTCTCGCAGGCCATCGGAGCGATCCAGGCGCTGCGCGCGAAAGGCACCCCGCACAAGGTCGTCGTGCTCCCCGACGAGACCCACTATTACCTCAAGTGGGAGAACCTCGTGAAGGGCTCGCAGGCCGAAGACGCATGGTTCGATCAGATGCTGATCAAGAGGGCCGCGACGAGCGGGAAGTAGAACGGCGATAGGGGAAAGTTCCTGAAGGACTTGGAACCTGACGTGCTTTTAAGGAAGTATGGGTTTCCTTAACGGCATTCTCTCGATCGTGATGAAACCGGTCGACGCTTCCGAGCCGGAACCCTGCATCCAATGCGGTTTTCCGCCGGGGAAGCAAATGCGAGTCATCTCGGACGACCCTTTTCTCCACCCACATGAGTGCTCGTGGTGCCACTCTGTCGTGTACGTTCCAGGGCTAATGGTGAACTGCAGGTACTGCGGGGATCAGAAATCAGGCGAACACGCCGCCTGACCTTCAGGCCCCTACTGAATGATCGGCACGGACGTGAACGATCCCGACGGGCTGAAACGCAACCCCACACAGGTAATGCCACTCGAGCTTTGAAACCGGATGACGCCCAGCTGATTTGCAGATTGAGAAAACTGAGCGTCTGCAAAGAAGGACGCGTGGCCGAAAGCCGGTAGGCTGATCTGCGATGTACCCAGCTGAATTCCATTCTGATCGAGAAAAGTCGCCGTGACCGTCGCCGCGGTCGACGCCTGATTAGCCAGCGCCAGACCGGTTCGATAGCCGTTGGTATTGTCGTAAGGCAGAACGGCTGTGGACAATTGCCGTGTATCCAATGGCACCGTGCCTTCCGAATCCGGAACTCCGGGCGAGCTCAGCCGGAAGATCGAATAGCCGCTCAATGCCCCCGTCGCCTGAACGTCTGCCCAACCCACGGCAATGGATGAAGTGGCCGCGTTGCTTTCGACTACAAGCGATTGATTCGGACTTAATGTCAGGTTTACCGACGATCCCGTTGTGCTCGATGCGAATTGCGGGAACGTCAAAGGCAGCGTCATCGGACTGCCGTTGTCGCTGTATAAGTTGATCTGCGCATCGACGGAAACAGCCGAAAGATTGATGAGAGTGATTGTCGTTTTCCATCCGCCGCCTGAAGCCACTTGGGCGAAGCTTCCGATCCGCGCCGGCATACCTGAGGTTGTCACTTCCTGAATGCGATTGTTGTGCGTGTCGGCAATGTAGAGATTGCCTGCCCCATCGACGGCCACGCCTAGAGGGAAGGACAGCTGACTCGAGGAGGAAATCCCGTTGCCTGCGGCAGTATCAATCGTCCCACCGCTGTTAACTTCGCGAACCCGATTGTTGAAAGTGTCTGCGATGTAGAGGTTGCCTGCCCCATCCAGCGCCACGCCTTCGGGTTGGGCGATTTCGGCCAGCGTAGCGGGCCCGCCGTCTCCTGAATAACCAAATGTTCCAGTTCCGGCAACCGTCGCGATCGTACCGCCGGTGTTTACCTTGCGGATCCGATTGTTATTGGTGTCCGCTATGTAGAGACTGCCTGCGGTATCGAGCGCCACGCTCAAAGGGAAGGAGAGCTGGGCGGCTGTTGCGGGGCCGCCATCACCGCTGAAGCCAACGGCTCCATTGCCTGCGACGGTACTGATCACGCCGCTCGGCGTCACCTTGCGTATCCGATTGTTTTCAGAGTCGGCAATGTAGAGATTGCCGGCCGCATCAACCACCAAACCTTCCGGTTGAGAGACCTGTGCGGAAACGGCAGGTCCGCCATCGCCGCTGTAGCCTGCCGTACCATTGCCGGCAAAGGTGCTGATAACGCCACCAGGAGTCACTTTGCGGATGCGATTGTTGCCTGCGTCCGCAATATAGAGATTGCCGTTCCGATCCGCTGCTACACCTTCCGGCTGGTAGATCATCGCGGAGGTTGCCAGTCCGCCATCACCGCTGAATCCACCTGTCCCGTTGCCGACGACCGTGCTGATCACCCCGCCTGGGGTCACTTTTCGGATGCGGTTGTTCTGGTAGTCGACGATGTAGAGATTGCCAAAAGTATCTGTCGCGATGCCCGTCGGAAAGTTCAACTGTGCCGAAGTGGCAGGTCCGCCGTCTCCGCTGTAACCAGCGGTCCCGTTGCCCGCGAAGGTGGTGATTACGCCGCCAATGGCGTTGTCGCTGAATGCGGAGCCCCACATCAGAAGAGCGGCAAGGATCAGGAGTTGCTTAAAGGTGTTACCGGAGCTCAAGAACCCCATTGTGCGGACGAGGCGAGACCTGCGCTGTTCCGAATTGCACCGGTCAATACTCCGCGATGTTCAATAGTGAACTGATTGGACAGTAGTTAGAGCCGAGACTGGTCCGGATGCCAAAGACGGGAACGGACGACGATAATCTGCTGCTGATTCAGTCTCCCCATCAGGTTGACGATATCAACTCGGCATTCTATTCCCGATTCCCCTATCCGTGGCGGCCGCAGGCGTTCGATTTCGTTGCGGATCCCGACCTTCACGTCAGGTTGCTCAATCAGAACCTTGGTGACTGGAACCTTGAAACGATTCCGCAGAATCCAAGGATCTGGGTCGCCGGCTGCGGCACCAACCAGGCCATCTATACGGCCTTGCGCTTTCCTCGTGGAGAAATCGTCGGATCCGATCTATCGCCGAAATCGCTGGAACTGTGCTCTCAAACTGCCAACGAACTCAAGCTGACCAATCTGAGACTTGCCCAGGAGAGCATCAACGATGTCGCCTATTCGGACTATTTCGATTACGCGATCTGCACCGGCGTGATCCACCACAATGCGGAGCCGCAGACTGCGTTGCGAAAGCTGGCGCGCGCGATCAAACCATCGGGAGTGATCGAATTGATGGTCTACAACCGGTTCCATCGCGTCGAGGCCGCGGCCTTTCAGAAGGCCGTTCGACTGCTTTGCGTTCCGAATGGCGGTGTGCCAAAGAGCGACGAGGAGTTGCAGCTGGCGCGACAGATCATTGCTGCGTTTCCAGTCAAGAATCATCTTTATGATTTGCTCCAGCGTTTACGAAGGAGGCCGGAGGCTGCGATCGCCGACGTCTTGATTCAACCGGTTGAATGCAGTTACACGGTGGAGTCTCTTGCGGAACTCGCCGCGGAGTGCGGTCTTGAAATGCTTTCGCCTTGCCTCAACGAGTGGGATCGCGCCAACGCGTCTTATCGATGGCACGTGGAATTCGGCGACCCGGACCTTCAGGGTATGTATGACGCCTTGGCGGACGTGCCGCGCTGGCAGTTTACCAACCTGATGCTCCAGGAGCGCTCTCCCATGCTCTGGTTCTACTTTCGCAGGACCGACTCGGGCTGCGCCCGCCGTTCCCAGCGCGACATCAACGCCGGCTTCCTCAACACTGTCTTTGAGCGCGTGAACACCGAGCGCGGCTGCTATCTGCTTCAAGCGGGCGGTTTCTATTCACGATCGGACAAGACAGTTCCGTTTCCGACCACAGTGCCTCGCGAGGAAGCGGCAAGTGTCTATCAGGCGTTGGATGGGAAGACCCCAATGAAGGACATCCTGGCGGCGCTTCACCTTCCGCTGGATTTTGGCAGTACGGTCGGTTACCGATCCCATCTGGCAACCTCTGCCTTCCCATTCATGACAGCGGTCCGCCATCAATAGTGTAATTGTGAACAGCTTTGTTTTTGACTTGTCCCGACAATGGTGATCGGAATGAGTGCCAACCGCGAAATCAAAGTGTTCGCAACCTCTCCCTATTCCACCGAGGGGAGTTCGGATGACTACCTGCGTAAAGTCGCGGATGTGGCACGTTGGAGCGAAGCCAGTGGATGCGAAGGCATCCTGGTCTACACCGACAATCAGATGCTCGATCCCTGGCTGGTATCCCAGGTCATCATCGAGAGCACGACGCGGCTCTCGCCCCTGGTCGCGGTCCAACCGGTCTATATGCATCCTTACAGCGTTGCCAAGATGGTCAGCTCACTGGCTTACCTTTACCGGCGTCGCATCTACCTCAATATGGTCGCCGGCGGCTTCGTCAATGACCTTGCCAGTCTCAATGACACGACTCCACATGATCGGCGTTATGACCGGCTGATCGAATACACAACGATCATTCGGAGGCTGTGCGCGGGAGAACCTGCCGTGACGTTTGAAGGGGAGTTTTACCGTGTCCACAACCTGAAGCTGACGCCACCCGTTCCGCCTGAACTGATGCCAGGGTTTCTGGTCTCAGGTTCGTCCGAAGCAGGATTGGCGGCGGCCACAGCGACCGGTGCAACAGCCGTCAAATATCCCAAGCCCGCCTCCGAAGACGAAGGCACGATCTCCAGCCCCGACAAGGAGACCGGCGTTCGGGTCGGGATCGTCGCGCGCGAGACTTCAAATGAAGCCTGGCGCGTTGCGCGCGAGCGTTTTCCCGAAGACCGCAAAGGACAGCTCATGCATCAACTGGCGCAGAAGTCGTCGGATTCCGCTTGGCACGAGCAATTGTCGAAACGCACGGAAACCGGAGACAGTCCCTACTGGTTGATCCCTTTTCAGAACTATAAAACCTTCTGTCCCTACCTGGTTGGCAGCTACGAACGCGTCGCCGAAGAGGTGTCGCGCTACCTGGGTCTTGGATACAGCACGTTCATCCTCGACATTCCGCCCAATGCCGAGGAACTGGAAAGCATCGGGAAAGTCTTCGATTTCGCGAAAACCCAGGCAGTTCGATGATTGAGTTACTGCAACAGTATGCGAGCCAGGCGGCTCAAACGGGCTCCGAATCTCCAGCCGTGATCCTGGGTTCGGATCAATGGACTTACGGCGCCATCGAAGCCTTCAGCAATCGGATGGCGCGGGCGATTCGCGCAGCGGGCTGCCGCCGAGGCGATCGGGTAGCCTTCTGTTTGCCGAAGAGTCCTCAGACCATAGCCTGCATCCTTGGAATCCTGAAAGCGGATTGCCTTTATGTCCCGATCGATCCGGCAAGTCCGCCCGCCAGGGCCTCGAAAATCATCGAGTCGGCTGAGCCCGGCCTGGTGCTCGTCGACGAGTTATTCTCCCCCACCAATGCCCCATTGGCCTGGCTGGGAGCGACTCCTCTAAAGCCGGTAACCCAGTCTTACGTGTTCGATCTCGACGATGTGAATCGAATGTCCGCGGATCCGATTGCCTGTCTAAATACGACGGCCGATCCGGCGTATATCTTCTACACATCGGGTTCGACGGGAATCCCTAAGGGCGTCGTCATCACGCATGCCAACGTGATCGGCTTCATCGAGTGGGCGAAACGCTACTTCGGAATGAACAGCGAAGACCGCGTTTCGGGCCATGCGCCGCTTCATTTCGATCTTTCAGTCTTCGATATTTTCGGCGCTTTTGCCGCCGGCGCACAGCTTCACCTTGTTCCGGCAAGTTTGAACATCTCGGCGAAAGGTGTGGCAGAGTTCATCCGCCGCTCTGAACTCACCCAATGGTTTTCGGTTCCCTCTCAGTTGACCTACATGGCGAAGTTCGACGCGATTCGGCAGGACGATTTCAAGTCGCTGAAACGGCTGATGTGGTGTGGGGAAGTGTTACCCACCCCGGTCCTGCGTTATTGGATGGAGCGAGTACCACACGTGAGTTTTACGAACCTGTATGGGCCGACCGAAGCGACCATTGCCAGTAGTTACTTTACTGTTCCTGAGGTCCCCGAAGCAGACGATTCGATACCAATCGGACACGCATGTGACGGTGAAGAACTGTTCGTTCTGGACGACCAGTTGCAACCTGTTCCTTTGGGAGATACAGGCGCTCTATATATTGGTGGCAAGGGTCTGAGTCCCGGATATTGGAGGGATTTGCAGAAGACCGAAGCCGCCTTCGTGGGCAATCCACGTATCTACAACACCGGTGACATCGCCAGAGTCGGTTCACACGGGCTGGTTTACTTTGTCGGCCGCGCGGACTCTCAGATCAAAAGCCGTGGCTATCGCATTGAACTTGGCGAGATCGAAGCGGCGTTGAACTGCATTGACGGTCTGAAGGAGGCCGCCGTAGTTGCGATTCCAAGCGATCGTTTTGAGAACTGGCTGATCTGTTGCGCTTATTGTCCTTCCCTGGAAGGCCAAATGATTCCAGCCGTTCTCAAGAAGATTCTTCGCGAAACGTTGCCGAGTTACATGATTCCGGCGCGCTGGATGGTTTCCGAAACGCTGCCCAAGAACGTGAACGGAAAGATCGATCGACCTCTGCTCAGGACGTGGTTCCAGGATATCGAGGAAGGAGTTACACATGCCTCTAGCCAGTTATCAACGGCGAATTCAGTCAGTATTTAGCCAGCGTCTGCAAGTAGAAATCCCGGCAGTCGACATCGACCTCTTTGAAAGCGGATTGATCGACTCTCTGGTGTTCGTCGACCTGCTCCTGGCCTTGGAAGAGGAATTCGCAATGGAGATTGCTCTTGATCAAATCAATCTGGATGACTTCCGTTCCATCGCAAGAATTGCCGATTACATCTCGCTACAAAACAATCCAACCGAGGGGATTCCTATTGGCTGGCATTCGGCCACTTGAGGAGCGCGATATTTCCCAAGTCGCTGCGCTTCATCAGAGCGTGTTTGAGATTCCCTCCACTCCGGATATCCATGATCGATACCGAAGTTACCTGAGGGACAAATTTCTCGAACCGGCGCGGCAGGGTGGTTTTCCGTCGCTGGTATTTGAGGATGAAAACGCCAGGATCATGGGCTTTGTCGCGGTTGCGACGCGAAAGTTTGTCATGGGCGGACAAGTTGTTCGCGCTGCCGTGAGCTCTCAGTTCGTAGTTCACAAGGATGCTCGCTCCAACCTTGTTGCCGTTGCCTTGTTGAGACACTTCCTGCGCGGTCCCCAGGATTGTTCGTTCACGGATGAAGCCAACGCGGCTTCCCAGAGCCTGTGGGAAAAAATGGGGGGCTCAGCCGTTCCAATGTACAGCATGCATTGGATCGCGCTGTTGCGACCCGCAAGTCTCCTTGTGGGCAAAGCCCGGGAGCGGATCGGACGTCTTGCCGGTCTTGCCGCGCCCGTCGCCAATCTGATGGATGCCGCCGCTGCAAAAATTCCGTATCGCTGGCGTCCCCGGCCCCAGCCCGGACTTCAAATGGAGCCCCTGTCGACGAAAGCGCTCGCCGATTTTATGAGGGAACCTCTGGACGATGCCTTGCTGCGACCCTCGTATGAGGTTTGTTGCCTGGATCGATTATTGAATGATGCGAGCCAGAAGACGTGGCACGGCACGCTTGAACGAATAATGCTGCGTGCTCGGGATGGGAAGGCGGCCGGTTGGTATCTGTACTACGCCAATAGAAACGGAATTGGAGAGGTTCTGCAGGTCGGATTCCGTAACGAATACAAGAACGAAGTGATCGGGCACCTCTTCCATCATGCCGCGAGCCACGGGGTTGCTGCGCTTGCGGGTCGGCTGGAGCCTCATTTCAGTCATGCGCTGGCAGACCGCTGTTGTCTGCTGAGTCCGCGGAAGTACGCAATGCTCGTACATTCCAAAGATCCACACATTGTGAACGTCATCCAATCCGGGAAGGCGTTCATTTCAAGGTTGGAAGGTGAATGGTGTCTCCGCTTCGCCTAGGAGTGCCCGGAGGTTTGTTTGAGAATAGTTGGAATTAGCGGCCTGGCCAATTCGGCCCAATTCAAAGCAGCAGGAAAAGACCTGGAACCGGAGGAGCAGCGCATCCGCCAGGGCCTCGACGCTGCGGCCGCGCTCATCGTGGACGGCGAGATCGTGGCGGCTGCCGCTGAAGAGCGATTTACGGGCGACAAGCAAACCGGATCGTTTCCCGTGGGCGCCATCCAATACTGTTTGGCAGAAGCCGGCCTGAGCATCGACGATGTCGACGAGATCGTCCACGGCTTTGAGTTTTCTCCGTATGAAAAGGTCTGGCGCCTCGATTCGGCGTCTGCGGAATTGTACGATCACGTGCTGTCGCGGCCCGCTTTGCTTCACGAGCTGAAGCGTCACTTCCCGGGATTCCCTCCCGACCGTGTGCATCACGTCCAACATCACCTGGCGCACGCGGCGAGCGCATTTTACACATCCGGCTGGGATGAATGCCTGACGGTTGTGATCGATGGCATGGGAGAAGTGCACAGCGCCTCGATTTATCACGCCCACGATGGCAAGCTGAAAAAGTTGCGTGAGATATCCGCCTCGAATTCCATCGGCATTCTCTACTCCCTGATTACCCTGCACCTCGGATTTGATTTCAACGGCGACGAATACAAAGTGATGGGACTCGCGCCTTACGGCAACCCCGACCGATTCCGTGCCTTTTTTGAAAAGAACGTGGAGTTCCTGCCCAACGGCACCATCCGGATTCCGATTCTTGCCTTGAACCAAACTCGCGAAGAGCGGGACAACTATCGCGCCACCCGGCGTTTCCTCGATGAGGAACTAGGACCCCGGCGCAAGAAAGGCGAAGCAGTCAGCGACCAGCACCGTGATATCGCAGCGGCCCTTCAGGAGTGCCTGGAGAAGACGATGCTGCACATTTGCGGCTACTTCCAGCAGCAGACGTCGCAACGGCGACTGGCTTTGGCCGGAGGCGTGGCGCTGAATTGCGCGGCGATCGGAGCCATCACGCGTTCGGGATTGTTCGACGAAGTCTACGTCCAGCCTGCCTCCGGAGACGACGGAACGGCGATGGGTGCCGCGTTATTCCGCGCTGCTGTTCATGGCGAAGTTCGGAATCAACGGCTGCCGGTGCCTTTCTTCGGGCCTGCTTCGTCCGGTGAAGCCATAGCGACAGCGTTGAAGCAGTATGAAGATGAGATTGACGTAATCCGCTTCTCGAGCGTCGAAGAAACCTGTGACGAGGCGGCGCAATGGATTGCCAGTGGCCGCGTGATTGCCTGGCACCGAGGCCGCATGGAATTCGGTCCGCGTGCTCTCGGCAATCGCAGTATCCTCGCGGATCCCGCCCATCCCGAAATGCGCGATCGCATCAACGCCATGGTGAAGAAGCGCGAAGCTTTCCGTCCCTTCGCTCCCGCTGTGACGCTCGAACAAGCGCACATATGGTTCGACATGGAACCCGATATGCGGCTGCCTTACATGATTTCCACCGTGGACGTTCGCGAGGATCACCGCAAGACGCTCCCCGCGATCACGCACATCAACGGAACAGCCCGGGTACAAACTGTCTCCGCTACGGATAACCCTGACTTTCATGTTCTCCTTAAAGCCGTTGGCAAGGCCACGAGCCGTGAAATGGTTCTCAACACCAGTTTCAACGTCAAAGGTCAGCCCATCGTTAATACTCCACTCGAAGCAATCGACACGTTCCTGCACACGGGCATCCAGGCATTGTTTCTGGAAAACAATCTGATCAAGAGGCGCGGGGAGTTTTGATATGGACAGACGTTTCAAGGAGATCTCTACCAATATCGAGCGCTATGGGATTGTGAAGACTGCGGAAGACATCGCCCAGCGTTTGCTGAACCGGGTCGTGTTTTTCAAGATTCTGAAGTGCGTCAAGATCGACAAAGTCGATCCGGAGTTCATCCAGGCGGACGAAGGCTATCCCGGTCTTTTCCTGCCTGAGGCCACGCTCCGGGAGTTTTCGAACGACCCCGAATATGAGATGCCGGCGGCATTCCTCGACGACGCATTGGCCAAGAAAGACGGTTGTTACGGGTTTCTCAACGGCTCGGACCTCGCCTCGTATGGATGGTATTCCAACAAACCCACCGAAACGAATTGGCCCGGACTATGGATCCACTTCGATGAGCGCTATATCTACATGTATAAGGGATTCACTCACCGCCATCATCGCGGGAAACGTCTCCACGCCGTCGGAATGACCCGGGCTCTCGATGCGTATCTTGCCAGGGGCTCCAAGGGGATACTGTCGTACGTGGAGTGGAATAACTTCGCATCGCTGAAATCGTGTTACCGCATGGGATACAGCGATTTCGGCAAGATCTATGTTCTTCGCCTGTTCAATCACTATTTCGTCCATGCCGACGCGGGATGCCAACCCTATGGGTTCCGGGTGAGTACGTCAGCGCTTCCCAGCGCCCGAAATATAGGAATTACGTCTCAGGTCGCGTAACATGCTCAGGCAATGCCTCGCCTGATTGCCACGCTTTCGGTCCTGCTGCTTGCCGCGTCGCCCCCGCTGGCGACGAATCTCGACCAGGTTGTTCACAAGGCTGTTCAGTACGTTGCGACCTACGACGTCCAGTTGGGCAACATTGTTGCGGTGGAGCAGTACGTTTCGACGACAACACGTAAACAGATCGGCAAACCGAACATTCAAACCCCGCATCGGATCGCTGCGGATATATTGATGATGCGCGACGGCGCCGATTGGTATCCGGTACGCGCCATTCGGAATGCCGACGGCACAGCGCCCGATGAGAACGACTACGTCCACAAGGAAACCGTTGCGGCGCTGGGCGCGCGTCCGCGGGCCAGCGCTTTTCGCCGCAGTCTCAATCTTCCGACCGTTCCATTGACCATTCTCCGCGAAGCGAACCTTCGGGGATATGCCTACCGCAAGGCTGGGGAAGAACGCGTCGATGGTCAACTCACCTGGAAAATTGCTTTCGACCAGAAATCAACCGATCGCGAATCGTCGACGATCACGCTGTGGATTCAGCCTGACAGCGGACAAGTCCTGCGCTCCATAGTCGAGGTCAATTCGCCCGGATTGCTCGTGGGTGGAGTGCCGGATGGCTACCTGAAGTTGCGGGTCACGGTTGAATATGCGATGAATCGTCGTTTCAATATCCTGCTCCCGATATCCATGCGCGAGCAGTTCGAGGATTCCACTGGCGCAGTGGACGGCACCGCGGAATACACCTACATCGGCCGTCCCGGATCGGACAAGTCCGCGGCCGCTGCGAAACGGGCTCCGATTCCGGACTTTGGGGAATACAAACTCGTCGTCGATGTTCCGCTGGTTTCGCTGGACGTATCTGTGGCCGGAGAACGCGGGGCCGTGACGGACCTGAAAGCGGACGACTTCACCATCTATGAGAATGACGTCCGCCAGACGCTGACCACCTTCAGTCCGGCGACCGTGCCTTACAACATTCTTTTGCTGTTCGATTGGAGTGGCAGCACGGTGGATAAGCGCTCGTTCCTTCAACAAGCCGCTGCCGGTTTCATCGACTCGATGCGGCCGGTCGATTGGGTTGGCATCGGCAGGTTTGCCGGTGATCTCGAGATGGAAGGTTGGACCTCGGTGCGCTTACAGGCCTCGCGCCGAATGTCGCAGTTGAAGGATCCGTTGAACAGCAATGGGACGAACTTCTATACGGCGCTCGAACAGGCGCTGACTACAGAGTCGCTGCCGTTTGTCGGACGTCGTCGCGCCCTGGTCGTTCTTACTGACGGGCGGGACAGTGGTCAGGAAAGCTTTTTCATGACCGATCGACTTTCCGTCGGTCTCAGTGACGACTCGAGACGGCGAGAAGCTCAACGCTACTCTCGATTGCTCGATATCGTGCGCCAGGAGCGCGTACCGATCTACCTCGTTGCCGTAAACACTTTTGAAGAGTCGCTTCCAGACGTGGCTGCTGAACAACTAAAGAAAGCTTTTGCTGACTATAAGATAGCGGTCAAACAGCGGATCGAAGAAATCGCTCGGCTGAGCGGCGGACGGGCCGTTTTCGCAGATACCTTTCAGGCGATTATTCCGGTCTATAAACAGATCAGTCACGATCTGGGTACAGCCTATACCCTTGGGTACTACTCAAATACCGATTCTTCGACCGGTTATCGGAAAATTACCGTCAAAACTAAGGACGATCGTTTGAGGGTCGTCCAGTCCCGCGCGGGATACGATACGAAATAAGTGTCCGTGTGTTAGGCTTAAGTCTTCTAAGAAAGGAAAACCCCCAATATGTTTGAAGGCGCACTACAACCATTACATCTGCTGGTCATCCTTGTTATCGCGATTTTGGTCTTCGGACCCAAGAAGCTTCCCGAACTGGGCAAAGGCCTGGGAGAGGGAATTCGTGGATTCAAGAAATCCATGGCCGAAATCAACGCTCCTGAACCGGACGAGAAGAAACCCCAGTAGTCACGGCGGGATTATCGACGGGAGTCTCGAAGGATTTCCTCGACGATCCGGCGTCCCAGGCAGCCCGAAGTCTTGAACTGCGCGCCTTTTTCACACAGGCGTTTGAGCTGTTCCTTGCCTTCGTCCGCAATGAACGTGACGTCGCAAAGGTCGAGCAGCACGTGATCTCCCGCCGTGTCGGCCGTCACCTGATGCCAGGTCCGCTCCAGTTCATCGATCCACGGTCCCGCCAACTTGCCCTCGAGTCTTAAGGTCGCCGCGTGCGGACTGCTTTCAATGGTGATTCTCAGCATAGGCTCAATTTGCCGGAAGATCGGAAATCTTCCAGCCTCCACCCAGCGCCTTGATTAACTGAACACTCGACGTCATCCGGCGGGTCAGCAATCCGACCGCGACGCGCTCGTTTGTCAATGCGATGCTCTGCGCCGTAATGACTTCCAGGTAGGTGGCGACGCCACCTTTGTATCGATTCGTGGAAACAGCCAGCGAGTGTTCGGCTGCGGCCACCGCGCCATCCTGAACTTGGGCCTCATCGGCCAGGATGTGAAGGGCGGACAGGCTGTCTTCCACATCTCCAAAAGCCGAGAGCACTGTTTGCTGATATGAAGCGGCGGCCGCCTGATACGCTGCCTGCGTCTGATCGGAAACGGCGCGACGTTTGCCGCCATCGAAGAGCGTTGCTGCAATGGAAGGCCCGGCAGACCAGAACAAGCTCGATACCGAGAGCCAGGTGCCAATGCTGTGACCTTCAAATCCGGCGGGCGCTACCAGCGAGAGAATCGGAAAGAAAGCGGATCGGGCCACCCCGATTTCGGCGTTGGCGGCAGCAATTCTTCGCTCCGCTGCGGCGATGTCCGGTCGACGTTCGAGAAGTTCGGAAGGTAGCCCGAGTGGAATCGCTGGTGGCGGAGTCGTCAGGGCCAAGGCCGGCACACTGAGACCGGACGGTGTCTTGCCCGTCAGGATGGCGATGGCATGTTCGAGTTGGGCGCGGTCGACTTCGACATCGACCGCTTGAGCGCGCACGGTTTCCAATTGAGTCTGAGCCTGCGCCACATCCGCTTCGGTCGCAATGCCGCCATTGAAGCGGTTCTGCGTCAATTGCAAAGCCTGTGCATAAGCGCTGACCGTCGAGTCCAGAAGTTGCTTCTCGGCGTCGAGTCCGTGCAGTTGAAAGTAATCGAATGCGAGCTCGGCGTGCAGGCTGAGGTTGAGAGTCTCGAGGTCCGCGGCAGTCGCCTGTGCTGAGGCGGTACTGCTTTCAACCGAATGCTTGACGCGGCCCCAGACGTCCGCTTCATAGGAGAACGTGAACGGCATCAGATAGTCGTTGAAGTTGGAATGCGCAATCGGGCGGTTGTCGGATTGCTTTGTGCCGGTGATCGATGCGGCGCCGGTCAGCGTAGGAAAGAAGCCCGCGCGATCGCTGCGCTCGAGGGCCCGGGCCTCGTCATAACGGGCAGCGGCAGCTTTCAGATTCTGGTTGGAAACCGCAATCTGCTCTTCCAGTTCGTTCAACTGCGCGTCGTGGAAAAGCTCCCACCACTTTCCTTTTTCCAACTGGTCGCTGGGATCGGCCGGCTTCCAATCGCCTGCCTCTTTGTACGCCGGCGGCATCGGAACCTGAACCACCGGGGCCTGATACTTTGGCCCGACGGTGCAGGCGCTCAGCAGAAGCGCGAGCCATGCCACTCTCAGCTTCATTTCTTGTCTCCGCTTGGTTTCGCGATCCGAACGGTTTCACCGGTGACGATAGAATCGGGAGGGCTGATGACAACGCGTTCGTCGCCGGCCAGGCCCGATACCACTTCGACCTCGCCGCCAAAGTCACGACCCAGCGTAACCGGCAGCAGGACAGCGTGGTTGTCCTCCTTGATGATCGCGATTCGCAGGCCCTCCGAGCGAAACAGCAGCGCGGTAACCGGAACGACGTAGGTGGTGGTACTTGCCGGCAATTGCAGATGAACTTCGGCGTACGCGCCAGGCAGCAGCTCTCCCGTCTTGTTGGTCGCATCGAATTCCACCCGCAAGGTCCGCGAAGCTTCGGCAATGGCATGAGAGGTATCGACGAAGGTTGCCTTGAAGCGGCGTCCCGGATACTCGGCAAGCGAGAGGTCGGCGGTCAACCCGGGTTTAGCCAGGCGGGAATAGTTTTGCGGCACATCCACATAGATGCGGACGCGCTCCGTCGAAGCGACGTGGAATAGTTCCTTAGCCGGATTACTGCCGCCGGAATCGATGAGCGCGCCAATATCCGTGTTTCGTGCAGTGACTACGCCATCAAAAGGAGCGTAGACCTTTTCGAACGATTGCAATTGCTGGAGCCGGTCGAGGTTGGACTGCGACGATTGAACCGCCGCCTTGCGTGCCTCGAAATTGCCGGCGAAGTTATCGACTTCCTGCTTGGTGACGGAATCCGATTTCAGCAGGTCCTGGTAACGGCTCAGCGTGGTTTCCGCGAGTTTGTAGTTTGCCTGGGCATTGGCCAGATCGGCTTTGGCCTGCTCCACCTGGCGATCCACTTCCGGAGTCTCGATTTCAGCCAGCAATTGTCCAGCACTTACATGCACGCCGATATCGGCGTACCAGCGCTTCAGATAGCCGTTGGTTCGCGCGTAGATTGGAGCGTCCGTGAAAGCCCGGATCGTTGCCGGAAGCACAATCTCCTGCGTCGGCGTACCGCGCTTTGGCGGAATCACGGCGACAACCGGGACCGCTGCTTCCTGGGTCTCGTTACGCAATTCCGCGGCGGCTTTCAGCCTCGGCGCAATGCCGGACATCACAATCAGTGCAACCACGCCCAGCACCAGGATTGCCGCCAGCACAATTCCAAGAAACCGCAGGACTCTGTTTTTCACTTTACTCATCAAAATAACTCCACATTGTCCTTTTGTTTGGGAACGCGATAGTGGTGCAGGATGCTGAAAAACGCGGGAACGAAGAACAGCGTGGCGACCGTCGCGAACGACAGGCCGCCGATAACCGCGCGGCCCAATGGCGCGTTTTGCTCGGCGCCCTCGCCCAGCCCGAGAGCCATCGGAATCATGCCGATGATCATGGCGAGCGCCGTCATGATGACGGGACGGAAGCGGGTGAATCCTGCTTCTATGGCCGCCTGCACGGGGTCCGCTCCTTCATGGATGCGGTCCTTCGCGAAACTGACAACCAGGATGCTGTTGGCTGTCGCCACTCCCATGCACATGATCGATCCGGTCAGCGCCGGTACGCTGAGTGTGGTATGCGTGATGAACAACATCCAGATGATCCCTGCCAGGGCGGCGGGTAAAGCGGCAATGATGACGAAAGGGTCCAGCCAGGACTGGAAGTTCACCACAATCAGGAAGTAATCGAGCAGAATGGCGAAGATCAAACCGCCCAGCAGCCCAATGAAGGATGTCCGCATGGTTTCGATCTGTCCTCGAACCACAAGCTGCGACCCCCTCGGAAGATCTTTCCGGCTGTTGTCCACGATCGGCTGAATCTCGCGAGCGACGGCGCCCAGGTCGCGGCCCTGGACTCCGCCAAAAATATCGATCACGTCCTGGACGTTGTAATGAGACACCACGCCCATCCCCGTGCCCCGGCTGACGGAAGTCAGGCTGCCAAGCAACTCCGGTGTCCCTCCCGTTAAGCCCGTGACAGGAATGTTGGCCAGTCCCTGCAGCGTGTCGAGCTGGTACTGAGGTGACTGCGTTGCAATGTTGTAACTCACGCCGTTGCGCGGATCCAGCCAGAAGGCTGGCGACGTTTGGCCGCTGCCGCTCAGCGAAACCAGCATACTGTTAGCGATATCGCGTTCGGTCAAGCCTGTCTCCTGTGCGCGGGCTCTATCCACCGTCAGGTGCAACTTGGGTTGATCGAACGGCTGCTGAATCCGGACGTCCACTGTTCCGGGTACCTGTTTGATTTGGGACAGCAGACGCGTCGCGAACAGGTGGTTGGCCTGGTCGTTGTTGCCGATCACCTGTACATCGATTGGAGCGGGAAGTCCGAAGTTCAGAATCTGCGTCACGATGTCGGCCGGCAGGAAATAGAACATGACACCGGGGAATTCATCGACCAGTGTCTTCCGCAGGTCGTGCACATAATCGGCCGTAGGCCGGTGACCTTCCTTCAGCGAAACCAGGATATCCGCGTCCGCGGTGCCGATCGGCGCCGATGTGCTGTACGACAGATTGATGCCGCTGTTGGGCAAACCGATATTGTCGATGATCGTGCCGAGATCCCGGCTCGGGATCGCCGCCCGGATGACGCTGTCCACGTGGTCGCATAGCGCCGCCGTTTCCTCAATGCGTGTGCCGGTCTGTGCCCGAAGATGGAGTTTGAACTGGCCGCTGTCCACTGATGGGAAGAAGTCCTGCCCGACCCAGGGCAGAAGCGCCGATGAAGCGAGGCAGGCCAATAAAAAGCAGATCGCGAAGATGTTGCGGTGTTCGACGCAGACTTCAAGAACGACGCGATATGCCGCCCGGATCTTTTCAAAAACACTTTCGAAGGCGCGATGGAACAGAGTGAATGGATTCCATGTCCTCTTCGGCTCACCCTCCTCATGCACATGCGCCTTCAATAAATACTTGGCCATGGTCGGCACAAGGGTTCGCGAGAGCAGATAGGACGCGAACATCGCGAACACCACGGCCTCGGCCAATGGCACGAACAGGTAACGCGCCACGCCGGTGAGGTAGAACATCGGCACAAAGACAATGCAGATGGACAGTGTCGAGACGAAAGCCGGAATGGCAATCTGCTGGGCTCCGTCGAGAATGGCGCGTTCGGTTTCCTTGCCCTGATCCAGATTACGATCGATGTTCTCGATCTCCACAGTCGCGTCGTCCACCAGGATGCCGACAGCCAGAGCCAGGCCTCCCAGCGTCATGATGTTGATCGTTTCGCCGATTGCGCTTAAGACAATGATCGAAGTCAGGATCGACAGCGGGATCGAGACGGCAATAATGACCGTGCTGCGCCAGCTTCCGAGGAATATCAGGATCATTGCGGCGGTCAGACAGGCCGCGATGATCGCTTCGCGTAACACGCCCTGGATCGCAGCATTCACGAACAACGATTGGTCCGCCAGCGGACGAATCTCCATCGTATCGGGCATGGTTGGGACCAGGCCGGCGACGATTTGCTTGACGTGCGCAATGATGTCGAGCGTGGACGCATTGCCCGTCTTCTGAATCGTCATCAATGCCGCCCGCTGTCCATCGACGCGTACAATGTTTTTCTGCGGTGGATATCCATCGCGCACGTGCGCCACATCGTGAACGTAAATAATGGAGCTCCCGGCCATCTTGATTGGCAGGTCGTTCAGTTCTTCGACGGTTTGCGGGCTGGAGTTGAGATTGACATCATATTCCAGGCTGCCCAACTTGACCGTGCCGCCCGGGAGGATCAGATTCTGCGCTCCGATCGCGTTGACCACATCGGTTGGCGACAGTCCTTTTGCCTGCAATGCCTTGGTATCGAGGTCCACCTGGACCTGGCGCGACTTTCCCCCATAAGGAAATGGCAGTGAGGCACCGAACACTGTTGCCAGCTGGGTGCGCAGAACAGTCTGCGCGTAGTCCGCCAGTTGCTGTTCGGAGAGCTTGTCTCCGGAGAGCGCCAATTGAACGATCGGCACGCTCGACGCGTTATAAACCAGGATGAAAGGCGGCGTGGTCCCGGGAGGCGCCGCCCGCAGCTGGGTTTGCGACACCGCAGTAACCTGCGCCATTGCCAGATCGATTCGGACCGTTGGGTGGAAGTAAATCTTGACGATGCCAAGGCCGTTCAGCGACTGAGACTCGATGTGCTCAATGTCGTTCACTCCGATCGTCAGAATGCGTTCGAAGTTGGAAACGATCCGGTTTGCCATCTCGTCCGGGGCCAGACCCGTGTAGTTCCACAGAACCGTCAGTACCGGGATGTCGATGTTTGGAAAGATGTCCGTAGGAGTGCGCAGGATGACAATCGGGCCAAGTATAAGAAGAAGGAGGGCGACGACCACGAAAGTGTACGGTCGCCGAAGCGCAAGCTGAACGATCCACATGCCTGTCCCTAAGGCATGGCGGGTGCCAATCGAGAATCCGGCCGATCTCTATGAAATTGTTATGATTGGGTTTAGTGTGCGTGAATCCGTTGACGTCAATCCTTAGACGTAGAGTCAGTGGACTGCCGCGGATCATGGCGGGGGATTCCGAGGCGGCGCATCTTATAAAAGAGGGTCGTGCGCTTGAGGCCAAGCCGCTCGGCGGCGCCGCCCGGACCGCCTAAGACGCCGTTGGTTTCCGCCAATACTTCAAGGATTTGTTCGCGCTCGCTCTCGACGAGAGTTCGGGAATGGGACGCAGTCTTTTGCCCCGGTTTTCTCAGTTCTGCCAGCGGGGCTTCCAGGGTTTTGGATCGCGTCAGGATCACAGCGCGTTCTATGAAGTTTTGCAGTTCGCGTACATTTCCGGGCCAGCTGTAGTTCGTCAGGACATCAATCGTTTCCACAGGAATCGCTTCAATCCGCTTGTTCATCCGCCTGGCATATTTCTCCGCGAAATATTGCGCCAGAATTCGAATGTCGCTCGGCCGCTCGCGAAGCGGCGGAACGGTAATGGGGAAGATGTGAAGACGGTAATAAAGATCGCTTCGAAACGTCCGTTCCTGGATCATCGCCGGCAGGTCCTGGCTTGTCGCGGCAATCAGGCGCACGCTCACCCGACGGGTGGTAGTGCTGCCGAGACGTTCGAATTCCTGTTCCTGCAGAATGCGTAACAACTTGGGTTGCAGTTCGAGTGGGATGTCTCCGACCTCGTCGAGGAAGAGCGTCCCGCCATCGGCGAGTTCGAAGCGGCCGATCTTGCGGGCGATCGCCCCAGTGAACGCGCCTTTTTCATGTCCGAAAAGTTCGCTCTCCAGCAGGCCCAGGGGGATGGCTGCGCAATTGACCTTCACAAAGGTCCGCTCGCGACGGCTGCTGATCCCGTGGATGGCGCGCGCGATCATTTCCTTGCCGGTACCGGTTTCGCCGAGAATCAGAACCGTGGAATCGGTGGGCGCGACCGTCTTCACGTGATCCAGAACGCTCTTCAAGGAGTCACTCTCGCCGACAATCTCTTCAAAGTCGCGTTCGATCTGGATTTCTTCGGTCAGATAGAGTTTTTCTTCGGTCAACTGTTCGCGTGCCTTGCTGATCTCGCGATAATCCAGTGCGTTCTCGATTGCAATCGCGACCTGAGTGGCGACCTGTCGAAGAAAATCCTGGTCAGCCTGGTCGAAAGCATCCTCGTGATTCATGGCGACGTTCAAGGTGCCGATAACTCGACTTCGACTCAGGAGCGGGATAAAACATGCGGATTTCAAACCCGTCAACAGGAACGGATTGATCTTCGGATCGAACCGGGCCAACCCGGAACTATTCAGCGAGAGAGCCTGACCGCTGCGGTGGACCTGGCCGGACGGGCTGCCTTCCACCGGAACTACGATTTCTTCCGGGTGAGAACCTTCCGTCGAGGAAAATGCTCGCCCGTAAACCCGCAATTGCGTGCCGGATGCCTCGGGCAGTGCGACGCTGGCGTAGTCGCATTGCATCACGCGTCTGACGTTGGTCGAGACCGCCCTGAGAAGATCGCGCAGGTCGAGGTTCGTCATCACGCTGTTGTTCAGATCGAGCAGCAGGCGAAGCCGATCGCGTTCTCTGGAAAGCTCGCGCTGGAAGGACTGCGCTTCCTGGTGACTGAGCGTGTTGTCCACCGCCAGCGCAACCTGGCGCGCGACCAGTCCGATGAAATTCAGATCGGCCTGTTTATACGCCGCCAGCCGGGAACTGCCGAATCCCATGGCGCCGACTCTGCGATGTGCGGTGGTCAGTGGAACGATGCAGAAGGACTTGACGCTCAGGTTCCTCAAGACCGCGATGGGTGTGGGATATCGAGTCTCTACTTCGGCATTGTCGACGACTAACGGCTGTTGCGTCTGCCAGACAAGACCGCTGGGCGATTCCTCAATCGGCCGGTCCACAATGTCGATTGCCGCAGGCGTGTCTGCCGCAAGGATATGGAGCCGCATGGTGTTGCGGTCGGGATTGTGCAGGACGAGCCACAGGCAGTCGAAACTGACGATTCTGGGCAGCCGATGGAGCAGATCATGGAACAGCGCCGTCAGGTCTCGATGAAGAGCAATCGATTCCGAAACCTCGAACAGCGCTTGATATTCGGCAAATTGGGGTTCCATCGCGGGACTTCCAACGCGGTTGGTCATGCGCCAACCATTATAAACCCAACTGGCGGTCCGGCCGCGGCCGCCAGTTGGGGGACAATCAGCGATGCTTATTTCTTCGGCGACTGGTGCAGCGCGAATGCTGCGCCTTGTGGATCCATCAATTGGGTGATGCGGCCGCCGCCCGGCACATCCATGGGACCGTTCAAGACTTTCGCGCCTCTCTTGGTTGCGCGAGCGGTTGAGCCTTCGAGGTCCGCGACGTCCGTGTAATAAAGCCAGGCGGGAGGCATGGGAGCGCCCTGAGGTATTTTCATCATGCCGCCGATCTGTCTGTCGCCGACTCCGAAGACATGGTAAGTCCCCATCGGCCCCATATCCATTTCCTGCAGAACCTTCCATCCGAAGATCTGGGAATAGAATTTGACCGCGGCAGCGCTATCGCTGGTCATCAGTTCGTTCCAACAAAACTCTCCGGCCTTTGACGGGTCGTGAAGTGTCATCGGAGTTGATGGCGTGAAGATCGAGATCACCGCGCCTTGCGGATCGGCGACTATTGCGAAACGTCCAATAGTCGGAATGTCCTCCGGTTCCTTGTACACCCTGCCGCCGAGTTGCTTAATCTGTGCTGCGGTCGCATCGACACTGTCGACCTGAACGTGTCCCATCCAGTGTGGCGGCGCGCCCATTTTCTCCGCTTGCTCGGGAAGCTTCATGACGCCGCCGAGCGGCCCCTGGCTCCCGACCCACATGACATACCACTCCCCGAAGGGCTGCGTCGTCCAGCCGACGACGTCGCTGTAGAATTCGATCGCCGCTTTTGGATCCTTGGTTAGATGTTCGTACCAGACAAAGCGTCCGGTGTCTACAGTGCTACTTGTCATTGGCAACTTTCTCCTTTTGCAGATTTCCCACTCGAATACGCTCTAAAGCCTAGCGCACTGGATTTCACCCGGGCATGAATATTTGATGACGGCCTTGGACGGAGAGACCTGCAGGCGCCGGCATACAGCTGCGCCTGCAGGCGTTCCTGATCGGAAAGCTACTTCTTGCGGCGAATGTAGTCGACGTGCGTAACGCCTGTGATCTTGCCGTCCTTGTCCATCCGGATGTACTCGTTGTGGATCGTGTTGTTGTCGTCCGACAACGTGTTGATCACGACCTGGTTCACCACGCCATCCTTCTTGTTGGAGATGCGTATGCTCTTCGAGTTGATGATCTCAACGGCGGTTTCGGCGCCCTGCTGACCGGTGACCGGGCGGAACACACCGTCGAACAGCGTCACGTAGCTCCAATCGCTGGCCGGATTCGTTGGGTTGCTCACGGTGAGCTTGCTGCCGCCTTTGTCGTAGAGCTCGTAAGTCATCACATTGTTGGGATTGGTCGAGTTGTCCCAAACCCCGAATCGCGCTGTGCGCGGGTCGGTCTTGTCATCAGTCTTAGCCTGACCTCGGGCCGGCGTCTGGGCAAAGCCTGGACTGACAGTCAAGAGCGCGGCAGTGAAGATGGCAGTGCATACGAACAGATGTCGGATTCGCATCGATTCAATCCCCCTTAGAAGTTAGGTAGTCGGAAAAGCTAGGTGAGCATACTCAATACGGCGATGCGCTGCAATATGAACGGAATGGACGTGAAGGGTTAACTTGCTTTGTCGGTCGGGCGGTCTTCAAGTTCTTCCGCACGGTCCACGAGCAGGCAGAGCTTGAACACGTGCAGACACAGGGTGCAGGTCGCGAGATGCACTCTCTCGTCCAATGACATGGTTTCCGTAGAACGAATGCACTCCCAGATCCGTCTTGGTGGAAGATGTTGAATCAAATCAAGCAAACCCTTCCGCCGCCACGATCCCGTCGGGGGACTGAATTTTCAGAACCAGCGTGACGATGAGATGCCGACACCTCTGACATTCTTTCAGGTGTGTCCTCTCTTCTTCCGTCGGTTCATAGTCGCGAGTCGCAATGTCAATAATACGTCGGTCGTCTAGGTGTTCCATCGAACTCCATAAATCAGCTGCGAAGCCAAGCTGCTCCAGCCCTAGCAATACAGATGCCATTTCAACATGGACGTATTCTTAATGACTTATAGCTGCGCGGCACAACATTAGCCCTGCGACTGAGGACGGAAGCGGCCACTTAGAGGTAAACAGGTATCACTTTGTCGAGGCCTCGGCTCCAGCTGGTTCACGGAACGGTTTCACGGGAATGCGCCCGTAACGCACTTCCAGGACGATCAGGTCTTCCATGCCGCTCGGCGCTTGAAGGGTCACGTGGTCGCCCGCTGTGGACTTCATCAAAGCGCGCGCCAGGGGTGACACCCAACTGATGTGGTCGAGCTCGAGATCGACTTCGTCGGTGCCGACGATACTCACCACCCGTTCCGTTCCTGTGGAATTGGCATAGCGCACGGTCGCTCCGAAGAATGCCCGCGCCGCCGCCAGCTTCGATCTCGGACCTTCCGGGTCCACCACTTCTGCGGCATCGATTCGCTTCGTCAGGAAGCGAATCCGTCCGTCGATCTGGCGCAGCCGCCGCTTGTTGTACTGATAGTCGGCGTTCTCACTGCGATCGCCGAGGCTTGCGGCCCATGCCACGACCTTGGTCACTGCCGGCCGTTCCCTGATGAGCAGAAAGCGGTGCTCGTCTTTGAGACGCTGCAGGCCGCCCGGCGTGATGTAGTTCTTGACCGGCGCGGAGGGCTCATCTCCTTGCGGTCTTCTCGTAAACCCTTTTTGCAACGGTTAGTCCTTTAAGAGATCTTGAGGCTCAGGACGAGGATAAGGTGCCGGCACCTCTCGCAATCCTTCAGATGGGCCCGCTCTTCGTCCGTCGGTTCGGTCTTATAGGATGCGATGTCAATAATACGCTGCTCATCCAGGTGCTTCATTAGTTCATATCAGATCCGTTAAGACAACGAAGGTGGTGATTGGGGGAAGTTGCACGGCGCGAGACCGGGCGACTATTCACTGCATTCGGGTTGCCAATCCGGAGGAATGTATTTTCAGTGACTTGTAGCGTTGCAATCAGACTCCTGGGTGCACGTAGTGGCAGTCGATGGATTCGCCGACGCTACAGGAGGAGGGTTTCCAGGCGATGCGCTTGAACGATTTCGCGAGACGGAGTCCACGCGAAGATCGTGAAGCGTCCATCCTGCGAGGCGACGAGAGCAATCGCGTCCCGTTGGTCGTTTACAAACTGTGCCGCCGACAGATGCCGGGTATTTCCCAGTTGAGACGGTTCGACAATTTCCTCCCGTCCGCCTTCGACCGGTTCGGTGACCAGTACGCGCTCTATACCTTTTGAGCCATCGCGGGTGGCGATCTTCACGCCGAATGCCAGGAGCGCGAATTTGTCGGAAATGACCGTCGCGCCGTCGACGGCAGTGGGCCCGGCAAGCGCATCGACGGCGCCGCGAAGCGCGTCGGGATCTTCCAGCAGTCCATCGATTTCAGAAAACGGCGGCGTGACGGAATAGAAAATGGGATGCACGATCGAGCGGCGCCAGGCGTCACTGTCCTGTGGCACCACCAGGAGCGAGCCGCCGCGTCCGTGCGCTCGCATCGAAATTGCTAGTCGGACCAGAACGTGGTCGGTGCTCTCGCGTCCCGCCGAAGCATAAAACTGTGACAATCCGGCCAGCGCCGCCGGCATCTCCATCAGCACTCCGTCCAGCGGCTTAATGAACTTGACGTTTGCGCCTTCCAACACCGCTACATTGGTGAATTTCGCAAAAAGTTCGGCGCGCCGGAATTTCACCACAAGCAAGCCCGGCGCGATCACTTCCAGGATGAAGCACCAGGTTGGCACCGTTCGCGTGGTTCCCCAGATGCAGAGTTGGTCTTCGTACCACCATACTCCGAGATGAATGCCGGGCCGCTCGACCGCTGGCGCCAGTCTCGCAAGAATTTCGGGGACAAGTGGAAGGCGCGATTCGAACCTCAGCGGTCTTGCCACTTGTTCCGGCGGAACAAAGGCCAGCGAAATCGTCGGTGCTTTGCCTTCTTCCCTCAGCAGGCTTGCCCAGAATGCCGCGCTGATGACCTTTTCGATCACGACTGCGTCGGGTTTCGGCGCAACTCCCGGTCGATCGAAGGCGACGCTCGCGGTGGCCAAACGCGCCTCGATGCGCTGCGCGACGATTCGAGCCGCTGGATAAGTCGGCGGTTCTCCCATCACACCGTTCCCCTCGAAATCCGTTGGTTTCACTCGACATCATAGAACAAACTAAAGATCTGGCTCAAAAAAGGAGGGGATATGACAACTCAGTTATCTGGCCATGACCTGAGCAACCGGGAATTCTTCATCCGCCGATGGGAACAGGAATACCCCGCCTTTCAGGCGGTTTTGCGGGCGCTGCCCTCCGACCAACTCGACTACCGGCCTCATGCGAGATCGCGCTCGGCTGGAGAACTTGCAATCTTGCTTGCATCCCTCGAACAGGGCTCGATCGAACTCTGTACGACGCAGCGAAACTCATACAACGCCGCTATGCCATGGCATCCTGCCGATCGACCAGCGACGCTGGATGAAATCATTGCGGCGTATGAGGTTCACCACAAAGCGCTGGCGGAGAAACTATTCATGCTGGATGACAGCACCTGGAACCTCCAAGCCTGGCTGGTGCGCGGCGAGCAGGAAATCCTTCTCAAGGACACCGTCGGTGGATTGATGTGGATTGCCCTGTTTGACGCCGTGCATCATCGCGGACAGCTCTCCACCTATATCCGCCCAATGGGCGGGAAAGTTCCAAGTGTTTACGGGCCATCTGCCGATGATGCCGGCGTTTTTTGAGATCACCCGAGGTCAAAGCGATCCAGGTTCATCACCTTGTTCCAGGCCGCCACGAAGTCGCGCACGAACGCCTGCTGCGAGTCGCTGCAGGCATAGACTTCCGCGAGGGCTCGGAGCTGGGAGTTCGAACCGAAGACGAGATCAACCACAGTACCGGTCCACTTGAGTTCGCCCGACGTCCGACCGCACCCCTCCAAGACGTCTTCCGATGTGGCGGACTTCTGCCACCTGGTGCTCATGTCGAGGAGATTGACGAAGAAGTCATTGGTCAATGTCTCAGGCCGCTTGGTGAAAACACCGTTCATTGTGCGCAGGCCGCCGATCAGAACCGTCATTTCGGGTGCGGTCAGCGTCATCAATTGTGCTCTGTCAACCAGCAGTTCAGCCGCCGCTCCCTCGAGTCCTTTCCGGACGTAGTTGCGGAACCCGTCCGCGGCAGGCTCCAGTACGGCAAAAGAGTCGACATCGGTCTGCTCTTGCGACGCGTCCATGCGGCCCGGCGAAAAGGGAACCGTCACGTCGTTGCCGGCCTTCTTCGCTGCTACCTCGACGGCTGCACAGCCGCCCAGAACGATCAGGTCGGCGAGCGAGACCTTCTTCCCGCCGGACTGCGCGCCGTTGAAATCCTTCTGGATCGCCTCCAGTTTTTTCAGGACCGTTGCCAGTTCGGCCGGCCGGTTGACTTCCCAATCCTTCTGCGGCGCCAGGCGAATCCGCGCGCCGTTCGCTCCACCGCGTTTATCGCTGCCGCGGAATGTTGCTGCAGACGCCCACGCTGTGGTGACCAGCTGGGAGATCGACAGACCTGAAGCAAGGAGTTTGCTCTTGAGGGCTGCAATGTCTTTTTCATCAATCAACGCGTGATTGACCGCCGGGATGGGGTCCTGCCAGATAAGGTCTTCGGCAGGGACGTCCGGGCCGAGATAGCGTGCGCGCGGGCCCATGTCACGGTGCGTCAGCTTGAACCACGCCCGGGCGAATGCGTCGGCAAACTGATCCGGATTCTCAAAAAAGCGTCGAGAAATCTTTTCGTAGGCAGGGTCAAACCGCAGGGCGAGGTCGGTGGTCAGCATGGCAGGGGCGTGACGTTTGGACGGGTCGTGGGCATCCGGAATAACATCCGCGCCCGCGCCGTTCTTCGGTTTCCATTGCTGCGCACCGGCTGGACTCTTCGTCAGTTCCCACTCGTAGCCGAACAGGTTGGCGAAGAAGTTGTTGCTCCATTTCGTTGGCGAGGAGGTCCATGTGACTTCCAGGCCGCTGCCGATCGCGTCACCGCCTTTGCCGGTGGCAAAGCGGCTCTTCCAGCCCAGGCCCTGCTCTTCGATACCTGCAGCTTCCGGAGCAGGGCCTACCAGTGCCGCATCGCCGGCGCCATGGGTCTTGCCGAAGCTGTGCCCGCCGGCAATCAGCGCGACCGTTTCCTCGTCATTCATCGCCATACGGGCGAACGTCTCCCGAATATCCCGGGCAGCTGCGAGCGGATCCGCGTTGCCGTTCGGGCCTTCGGGATTGACGTAAATCAAACCCATCTGCACGGCGGCGAGCGGGTTTTCGAGATCCCGTTTTCCGGAATAACGTTTGTCGTCACCCAGCCAGGTTTTCTCGGAGCCCCAATAGATGTCTTGTTCTGGTTCCCAGATATCCGCGCGCCCGCCGCCGAAACCGAACGTCCGGAATCCCATCGATTCCAGCGCAACATTGCCGGTGAGGATCATCAGGTCGGCCCAGGAGATCTTGCGGCCATACTTTTGCTTGATCGGCCAGAGCAGCCGGCGCGCCTTGTCGAGGTTGACGTTGTCCGGCCAGCTGTTGAGCGGAGCAAAGCGCTGGCTGCCGTTGCCCGCGCCGCCACGCCCGTCACCGGTGCGGTAGGTCCCGGCGCTGTGCCACGCCATGCGAATGAACAAAGGCCCGTAGTGACCGAAGTCCGCCGGCCACCAGTCTTGCGAGTCGGTCATCAGCGCCAGGAGATCTTTCTTCACGGCCTTCAGGTCGAGGCTCTTGAACTCTTCAGCGTAGTTGAACGCCGGGCCCATGGGGTTGGACTGTGAGGAGTGCTGGTGCAAGACGCTCACCTTCAGTTGATTGGGCCACCAGTCTGCGTTCGATGGGGCTCCAGCTACCGTGTGTTTGCGAGCGTCGCCTGAAAATGGGCACTTTGCTTCGGTTGTCATGTTCTCTCCTGTGATGGGTTGCCTACTCATTCTTGAGCCAGTCTCGCCGATTACTCCAGAAAGATAAAATCGATTGTTTCTATGAAGCGATTGACCAAAACTATCGATGAAAAGAACGCGAAAGCCACATCCGGGCTGCCGGATCCGCCCCAACAGAAGACACCCATTTTTACATAGACAGGATTCGCAGCCATTTTATTCCCGGCGGAATATTTTGCCGCTCTTTCCTGTCATTCGAGTGTAGGCCGAGAACGAATTTCAGAAAGGAAAACGAAAATGAACCAGGAATCAGGCAACGTGAACCGGCGGGGCTTCCTCAAGTGCATGGCATGGGCCGGCACTGGAGCCCTGTGTGTGCTGCAGGGAGGAGTGTTGAAGTCTTTCGCCCTGGGCGAGGGCTTGGAACAGAAGATGGGGACCGAGAAGGTCGATCTTAGTTTCGTGCAAATCAGTGACACCCATA
>Ga0206992_1027_pt1 | contig 32293 bp, 22 predicted proteins | sample Alteio_BWMinCont_6_FD_153267 | JGI IMG/M metagenome (GOLD analysis project Ga0206992, IMG submission 153267) | Enriched cells from forest soil in Barre Woods Harvard Forest LTER site, Petersham, Massachusetts, United States -... | ecosystem: Environmental > Terrestrial > Soil > Temperate forest >... | reverse complement strand
TACGAACAACAGTGCGTTTGTCGTCATCGAAGCGGGTAACACGGCAGCCTGCCCTTCCGTTCCGTCGCTTTCCTTGAGCCCAAAGGTCTCGTGGCATTCATGTCGATGTTCATTAATTTTGGTCTAAATCTTCTTTTCATGGGTCCGCTGCGCAATGGGGGACCGCCGCTGGCAACTTCGCTGGCGGTTGTGTTCGATTCAACAGTACTGATGACGATTTTCCACCGCCGCTACGGGTCATATGATTTTCGCGATATCCTGCGCTCGGTCATGAAGTTCGTGGCTGCAAGTATCGTCATGGGAGCGATAACCTACTTCGCGATCCATTTTCCGGGCTTCTATGATGGACACCTGGTCCATCGGATCCTGGCGCTGACAGCTGCCATCGTGCTGGCTTCCGGCACTTATTTCGCGGCTTCTTACCTGTTGCGGGTGCGCGAGCTCAACGAGTTGTGGGGAATTTACGGCAAGCGGGAATCGGATGAACAATCAACAGTGGATTGAGCGCTATCTTCAATACCTGCGTATCGAAAAGGGAGTCGCTGCCAACACTCTGATGGCATACAAGCACGACCTCGCGATGTATGCCGAACATCTGGGAAAAATCGCCGTCCTTGAGGCGCAATCCGCGGACGTTGCCGGTTTCATCAAATTTCTCTACCAGGAACAGGAGCTGAAGCCGCGCTCGGCGGCAAGGGCCATCGCCTCGGTGAGGGGATTTCATCGCTTCCTGATCCTGGAGCGGGCAACGTCGATCAACCCGACGGCAACAATCGACGCGCCGAAATGGTGGAAACCGCTGCCGCACGTTCTCAGTATCGAGGAAGTGGACCGGCTTCTCGCCGCTCCCGATGCTACGACGGCTTCCGGCAGTCGCGACAAGGCAATGCTCGAAGTGATTTACGCGACAGGATTGCGCGTGTCCGAACTGACCGGGTTGAAGATGGATGGGTTGAATATCGAGTCCCGGTTTGTCCGTTGCATTGGAAAGGGCGACAAAGAACGGGTCATACCGCTGGGCGACTCGGCCGCCGCGGCCGTAGAAAGTTACCTGAAATCCGGCCGGGCGCGCGTTGCCAGCGAATACGTCTTTATTACGGAAAAGGGAAGACCCCTGACCCGCAAAGAGTTTGAGAAGACGGTCTGGGAATATGGGGCCAAGGTGGGGATTACCAAACGGATCACTCCGCATGTCCTGCGTCATTCCTTTGCGACGCACCTCTTGGAGCGGGGAGCAGACCTGCGAGCCGTACAGATGATGCTGGGCCACGCCGACATCGCCACCACCGAAATCTATACCCACGTCATCCGGGAACGTCTCAAAGCGGTCTATAAGAACTTTCACCCTCGCGCCTGACAGGGAATTTGCTGTACCATCATCTGCTGCATTTTGATTGTCAGAGCGACTAGTAGGAGGAACTAACAGTGATTCGAGGCCGGCATTTATTTACATCTGAATCGGTGACCGAAGGGCACCCCGATAAGCTAGCCGATCAGATTTCGGACGCAGTCTTAGATAGTGTCATGGCGCAGGACCCGATGGGTCGTGTAGCTTGCGAAACGCTGGTCACCACCGGCGTCGCCATGGTCGCAGGCGAAATAACCACAAACTGTTACATCGACTTCGCCAAAATTGTCCGCGATACCGTGCAGAAAGTCGGATATGTCGATGCCAGTTACGGTTTCGACTACAAGACCTGCGCAGTGATGTGTTCGGTGGATTCGCAGTCTCCCGACATTGCGATGGGCGTGGATACGGGCGGAGCCGGCGACCAGGGGTTGATGTTCGGTTATGCCACGAATGAATCACCCGAGTTGATGCCGATGCCAATTCTGCTCGCGCATAAACTGACGCACCGTTTGGCCGAGGCACGACGCGCGGGTGTTCCCAATTTCCTGCGTCCCGATGGCAAATCGCAGGTCAGTGTCGAGTACGACGGATCCAAGCCGGTGAGAATCGACACGGTTGTTATCTCAACGCAGCATGCTCCCGAAGCTTCCCCCGCACAAATCCGAGAAGAAGTGATTGAGCATGTGATCCGGCCGGTCATTCCCCCGCACCTTCTGGATACCAATACGAAGTATCACATCAATCCAACAGGCCGCTTTGTGGTTGGTGGGCCGCAGGGAGACTGCGGTCTGACGGGACGCAAGATCATCGTCGACACCTACGGAGGAATGGGCCGTCACGGCGGCGGAGCGTTCTCGGGCAAGGATCCGACCAAAGTCGATCGTTCCGCATGCTATATGGCGCGTTACATTGCAAAGAACATTGTCGCCGCCGGCCTGGCGGATCGCGTGGAAGTGCAGTTGGCTTACGCCATCGGTGTTGCAGAGCCCGTTTCGGTTACCGTCGACACCTTCGATACCGGGAAGATCGACGACCAGAAGATCTCCGAACTGGTTCGCGATAATTTTCAGCTCACGCCGCGCGGCATCATCGAGTCGCTCAATTTGCGCCGGCCGATTTACAAGAAGACTGCCAGCTACGGTCACTTTGGCCGTAACGAACCCGAGTTCACCTGGGAATTCACGGACAAAGCCGACAAGCTGCGTTCACAGGGCGGATTGTAGGATGCTGCCGCGGATTGCGTTCAGTGCGCAATCCGCGGCAGCTCTTCAGTTGCCGTAGTAAGAGAGGAAGGCTTCCGCGACCGCCGAATTCAACGATGCTTTTCGGGTTGGCGGAATGGATTCCTGGCAGACCAGCTGACACAGTGCGTGCACGAAGCTGTACCTGACCGTAAACTTTCCATCCATCAGTTCCTCGTCGCGTAACCTTCGGATCAGACCATGGACCTCGCAGACCGCTTGAAGCCGCTCCTCGACTTCCTCTGGCATCATCGTTAGCGACTTCGCCAGGATGGCCGAATCGAACTCGTATCCCTGAACGCTGGCAGCGGCCAGCAATCCTCGATCGGTTTCGTGCAGGGGCTCGAGCCGGCTGCGAATCAGACTTCGAATCGGATCGGGAACGGCGTCCTGCCGTTTTGCAAACCCGGCATCCTGCCTCAGTTTGCGGAGGATTTCGACCGCAAATAGTGGATTTCCCTCACTGCGTGCCAGGACGAAACTTGCCAGATCATCACTGAGCGCTCCGACTGGAAGTTCGCTGGCGATCAGTTCCTGGATGTGGCTCTTCGTCAGCGGCGGAAGGACAATCTCTTTAATGAGTCCGCCAGCAGCCATCTGCGCGCGCGCCTGGAGAAACGGATGCTTCTGAAGCATCAAATCAACCGGCCGCACGCACACAACGATCAGCACCCGCATCGTCACCAGCCGCGAGGCGAGGAAAGACAACAGCTCAACGGACGCGATATCCGCCCAGTGGAAATCGTCGATCACCAGGACCAGCGGGTGAGCAACCGACATTTGTCGCAGTAACTCGTAGAACTCCCGCTTCATTCGTCCACCGCCGTTGCCGCTTCCCCCGCCGTCTTCCGCTGCCTGGGTGATGGTTCGATGCCAGGTTGGAGCGTGACTTCGAACCAAGTCGGCCGTACTTTCCGCGGCGAGCAGGGAACTCACGCACTCCAGGAATGGCTCGTATGGCTCGGGCTGGGTCAGCGGTTCCGAACAGCGGGCCACCGCGAGATTAAATGTGTCGCCACGGTCGGCGAGGTCGGCAAGAAAGGCTTCGGTCAGTGCGGTCTTGCCCATCCCATTCTCGCCGCTCAGGCAGACGATTCCGCCGCGGCCTTCCTTCATCTGATCGAACGTATGCAACTGGTCGCGACGCTCGATACTGCGGCCAACGATGGTGCGGCGCGCCGGTTGTGCGCTGACGGCCATCAGGCCGTTCGCCGGCTGGTATTCGGTCTGCCGAACGGGCGCGATGAATCGATATCCGGTCTTGGGAATGGTCTCGATGTATCGATGATCGCGCGGCTTCTCGCCCAGCACCTTTCGCAGGGTGGAAACGTTGCGATTCAGGTTGCCCTCCGCCACATAGCTGTCGGGCCAGACGTTCGAGACCAATTCTTCCTTTGTCACGACTCGGCCGGCATTTCCCAGCAGATGCAGCAGGATTCGGAAAACCGTGGGCGTGATCGGCTGGGGCTGTCCGTGTCTGACGAGCATGAACTGGCCGCTGTCGATCCGGAAATCATCAAATTCGTAAAGGACCCGTTCGTTTCTCATGTCCTTTGCAGTGCAAGCTGTGAACCACCGCGCAGAAACTCGTAAGTCTTTGATTCGAAATGGAACTCGGAGCCTAAGCAGGATGGACGACTAACCATTCGGATAGTCGTCCAGCACAGAAGGCTAGACTGCAGGACAAATCAACATGGAGGCCAAAGTTGGCTTATTTAGCGGAAGATCTCGACATGGAGTCCCAAGTTGGTTTTACCAGCGGAAGATTTCGACTTGGAGTCCCAAGCTGACTTTTCCAGCGGAAGATTCCAACATGGAGCCCGAAGCTGGCTTTTCCAGCGGAAGATTGCAACATGGAGCCCCAAGCCGACTTTACCAGCGGAAGATTTCAACTTGGAGCCCGAAGCTGGCTTTTCCAGCGGAAGATTTCAACATGGAGCCTCAAGTTGGCTTTTCCAGTGGAAGATTTCAACATGGAGCCTCAAGTTGGCTTTTCCAGGGGAAGATTGCAACATGGAGCCTCAAGCTGGCTTTTCCTGCGGAAGATTTCAACTTGGAGCTCCAAGTCTCAAACTTTAGCTGACGATGAAGTTCTGCGGTTTGCGCTGCTTAGTCACAAACCATGTTGACGGTTGCGCTCCAGTCGGATCGATTCCCGACTCCGATCGCTCGAACCTGGAAGGCGTATCTAGTTGCCCGTGTGAGTCCACTGATCCTGAACGCCGATTTAACGTTCATGACGTCGACCACGGTCCACGGGCCGGGAACCCCGTCTTGAAGAGCCGCGTATTGCACCTCGTAGCCGCGCGCGTAAAGTACGGCGTTGATCAAAAACATGATTTCGCCGGAGTTGAGGCCGCGATAGATCTTGCGAAAATCCGGGGTGGTGACCAGGCGTGCGGGCTTTCGCCGTGTTTTCGTATCGTAGCTTTCAAAACCCGAATCGCTGGCATCGCCGTCACAGTTCGCCTGGACGTAAGCCGCCAGGTGCTTCAGCGCCGTAATCACTTGCGCTTGTAACGAATCGCGGGTCGTCCGGGCCGTTTTGGTGCCTTCCATTGCCTCGATAATCGCCTCGTTGAGAGCGTCTAACAGCGATTTAAGCATCGCCATGGTCATCGGCGGGTTGGAATACTTGAGGCTTCCAGGCAAGGCAAGGAAGACAGCCATCCCGCGATTCCATAGCTTATTGTTTGTCAGCGAGCCGAAATCGGTCGATATGCGAATGGCCATCGGCGTTCCCTCCTTGCTATATGTATTTCCGAGTTTCCGGCAGTATGCCCGACAAGAAGCGTGCGTGGCGATGAAAAATCGCTTTGACGTCTGTTCGCTATTGCTTGTCGTAAATGACGGTATTGTTGAACGGCTTGTCCTGGGCATTGGTCCCGGTCTGGGTCACGGTACGCGTTTTACCGTCCTTGGAAAAGACAACCTTCTGAACCTGGATGATTTTGTTTTTGAGCTTCGAAGTAAACTCAAACGTGTAGTCATCGATCTTTTTGGCGGAGATCATGTCCTGGTAAGTCGGATCTGGTTTTCCGTCGATGGTTCCCTTGGCCGGATAGTCCTTGCCGTCGAATTTCACCGTGAATTCGCCGTGAGTTTTCTGGCCCGTTCCAGCGACACCATCCTGCACAAACTTCAATCCGTCACCCACGGCTGTAACGTCCGTGATACTCGGAACCTTGGGCGCCGGACCGGGATCGTATTTCGACTTCGCAATATTGACTTTCCACGTGCCTACAAAAATATCCGCGCCAAAGGCGACCGTGGCGGATATTGAAAATACGATCATCGTCACCAACAAAAACACGGGCATTCTATTCGTCATAAAAATTCCTCTCGTGCCGCTCAGTCTACTTCAATCTGCGCGAGCGGGAACAGTTCGTGTATGGTTACCTGCATTCGAAGGGAACCAACGTGACGAATCAGCGCCGCCGACTTTGCCTGTTTTTCTTAGCCTTTTTGACATTGGACGCCACGCAAGCATTGCCTCAACAGAGACCACAGCAGCTTGAATTGGCTCAGAATCCACCCATTCTATATACGGGTCGTTTGTTCGGCTATTTTCGTTGGCCCGATCAGCAAACGGCGTCACCCCTTTTAAAGGATGCGTGCGATCTAAGAAACACCCCCAACGATCCAACAAACAGTCCCAATGACAACGCCCGGGATTTTCTTGAAGCGCTCAAGGCGAAAGCGCCTTATCAGCAACGGATACTGGTGGGCACTGGGGACAATTTCGCACCGGAGCTGTTTAGCCGGACGATCAACGACCCTAATGCGGCAACCGGTGATCCGCGCGGGTTAAAAGACAATTACGTATGGGACTCCTCCCACAACTGGCGGCGCGTTCGAGACGTTCCCCTGAAGGACCCCGTGAACGCAACCCGTACCGCAGGAAGCGGTAGCATCCCCATGGATAATGTCGCGTGTTTTGTTGCCAGGGCCGGTTACGACGCATTGGTGCCGGGCAAGTACGATTTCTACTTCGGGGCAGAACGGCTACGGGAAATCGCGCGCTTTCTTTCCCGAATTCCGGAGACTTCTGAATTTCATCGCGTCGGGATGCTGGGCACGAATCTGGCCATCGAAAGCACCGTCGATCAAGCCGCGGACCGTATTCCTCATTGGGAAAAACATACTCATTATTCGAACGATGCGGACTACCTCGACCTGAGTATCTCCGATGGGGATCAAGTCTTGCCGTGGCTGCGCGAGATCTCCATCGCTGGATTGAAGGCGAATAATGAACCGTTCCTATGCCGCGAACTCTCGTCGGGCGACCCGGATGCTTTTGAGGTTCCCATCGCAGGCCATCCCAGGCCGTCTTCTTGCGAATCGCTGCGGGCCAGCGGACGCAAAGATACGGATGGCCGCCCAGTCTTCGCCGTTCCGGATGATCGGGCCCATCCGTTAGCCGATGGTCGTATCGCAACATTCCTGCAGCCCAGTACCAACTACCGCGTGTGCATCACAGGCGTCCATCCGAACACCGACACTTCCACCTACTGCGCACCCTTCACGGTACTCACCCCATTCTTTACGCATCCTGAGAAAATACTGGCGCCCGGCCAGGGCGGCATAGCGCCATATCCACTGCCGTACGTGATCAAAGAAGTTGTTCTCGGAGATAACCCTAACGGCCCGGTTCGAAGCGTTGCTATTTTTGGCGTCGTCGACCCTTCGCTGGACCAGCACATCGGCGCATTCAATGATGGCTGGGTCAATGCGGTGGATGGCCGCTCGACACGGTTGAGAGTCATGGATCCCGTTCGCGCTCTGCGTGAACTGCTTCAATATTTCAATGAAGACCAGAAAGACTTCCACGGCCTGAAAGTGCTGCTGGCCCACCTGCCGCACTACGAAGCGACTGAACTGTCGGCCAAATTCCGGGATGAGTTCCAGGTAGTGATCACGGAGGCCGAGTTGGGTCGTTCCACCGAAGAACAGACGGTTGAGTTCCAGGTGCCGGTGGCGAGCGCGACGAACCGCGTTTGGGCGGCGTCTCCGGTCATAGTCGTGCCAAAACCGGTATACGATCCTGCGCCGCCGGCCGGCGGTTACCGGCTGACTCTGCAGATGCATCAGCTCATCATGGAGCAGAAAACGATGTGCAATGCGCCGCCACCCTCAGTCTGCAAAGAAAAATGGGGTTATGCGGACACCGCAGACGATGCAACGACGCTCGAAAAGGCCGTCAACGTTCATCTGCTGGAAGCGGGGAACGATTTCGACACCGCCCTCGGAACTGCGCTCGCACAACAACCGTTCAAGCCTCAGACCGCGCGATTAACGCCTTTGGAAAAGCTTCAGTATTTAACGCTTTCGGCTCTGCGCACCCGCGGGGTTGCCGATGTCATCCTGCTGCAGAAAAGAGACTGGCTCGACACCTACGTTGAACACCTGCCGGGCCCCGGCAACCTGCAGGAAACGCTTGACCGGATCTTTTTCAAAGGCGATTTCCTGACTAAGACCGTGGTGACCGGCAAGGCGCTGAAGCAGGTCATGGATCAATCCAGCGTGTTCAATAAGGAGGATAAGGACAACGTTTCCTTGTTTCACGAGGCGGGGCGAGGTCTCAAGCCGCTCGGTATTCTTAAAGATGCGACAACGGAAGACTATTACGTCAATGGCGAGCCGGTGCAGGATGACCAGCTATATTCAGTCGTTGCTTCAGACTACATCGCCTCCGGAGACACTGGCTATACGGATATGGCAGGTTCTGCGGTTGGAGATCCCGTCCATCCGTCAGCGGATCTGAAGGTCGACTTCATCAGCAGCATTGTCTGCGAAGAACTGGCGGCGCATTCCACGATGTACGCCCATGATCGTTGCCGATACCAGGACGCCCTTCTGAGCGGCGCCGACTATTTCGACACCTCAAATCTGCGTCCAACAGACACCACCAATGGCGTCACCGCAACTCACCATTTCCTGAGCTGGCTGAATCTGCGACGACGTCCCTCCATTTATAAGGATGATCCCACTGGACTCGAGACCAGAATTCAGAATCGACCGTTCTCTAAATTCTCGCTTGAAAAGGCCGATTTCGGCTTTGACTACCAGGACCACAATCGGAATAGTGAGGCCGAAGTCGCAAGACTGTTTTCCGGCGTTTCTCAACAGGGAATTGACGATTCCAAACAGTCCAGGCAGCTCAGCGCGGACTGGAGAATTCGGGCGACCCGCGGTTATCTGTTTGGGCTGAGCGAATCCGAATACGAGTCCCAGTACGTTCGCGGCAGCGGCCCGGCGGTTCTCAAGAACAGTCTGGCGTTCGAGGGCGGCATCTTGCCCAGGATCGGTAAGTTATTCTTCCCACTTCTTTCGCTCCGCGGGCAGACGCCTTTGGCGGCGCCCATCGAGACCTTCACGGTCGACGGTGGCGCACTCCAGCACGCGATAAAGCGCGACAAGGACCTGCTCGGAAAGTTTGGCGCGCGCTATGAAAACCTGAAGAGCTGGATCGAAGCGGGATATCAGTTCGGAGAAAAACTCTCGACACCGGGCGGTTTCATCTTTAACCCTGATTCCGCCGCTCCGATCGTGTGCCGTCTCGGCAAAGTCGGCAAAGATGCCAACGGAAATGATCTGACCGTGGGAGGGTGTATCGATGAAAACAAGAGCGTCATTGATGTTGGATCGGGCTTTACCCTGATCCCCGTCAACAAGTTTGAGCACGGCCTGTTCCTTAATTTCGTAATGACGGTGCCTCTTCCTTTCAAAAACGGTCTGACCTACACGATGGAGAATCACGGCAACGCGTTCTTCAATCGGCCCGCCGGAATCGATCTGCCCGTCGACACGCGGTATTACGACACGTGGGCGCAGTCGCTTGCGATCCCGTTACCGGGGAATTTCAGCCTGGTACCGAAGTTTGAGTACCTGTACTTCAGAAACAAAGTGGACAACAGTTCGTTGAGCCGATGGCAACAAACCATAAACTTTCAATACAACTTTGATTGGAGACCCGGTATTCCTTTCTGGACCGCCTTTCGCTATAGGAGCAGCAAATGAAGCCAAAACGCGTACTGCACTGGCTGGAGGGAAAGATTGTTTACTCACTGGGATTTGGCGCCGCTTTCCTTCTCCTGACAGGGGCAGTGTTGCTCTACTTCAGCGGGGCACTGACATCGTCCGCACAGGTCGTCCGAATCGCATATGGCTCCGGCGATCCAGTCCGAAAACAGTTTATCGATGAGATGGCCATCCATGGCAAGCGGCGGCATCTGGACATTCGTCTCGTTACAACCGATGGCACAGACCAAACCCTGAGCCTGATCGATCAGAATGTAGTGGATCTGGGGCTGATCACCAGCGCCGTCGAGGATCAAGCCTCGCGCGACGTGTTCGAGGTCGCGCCCTTGTATATGGAACCCCTGCAACTGCTTGTTCGAGAGAAACTCTACGACTCGATTTCAAAGGATTTTGGCCAGCTCCGTGGCAAGTCGATCGGCGTGGACGGTCAGAATTCGGCAACCAATCTTCTGGCCACTGAACTCTTGAGATTCATCGGACTGACCGATCCAGCAACGGGAAAGCTTCAATATCAGCCTGTCTACCTCCCTCAATCTCATTACACGGACCTGAAAGACAGTTCTTCGCTGCCGGATGCGATCTTTCAGATTGCAGGCATTCCTTCACCCGGCATTCGAAGTTTGATCGCGGGCCAGAATTACCGTCTGGTAGCGCTGCCTTTTAGCGGCTCCTTCACGCTGGATCGCTTTCGCCAGGCGGTGACGCCGGATTCCGGCCAGGGCTCCAATCTGAGGCTGAACAAGGCCTTCATTGAAGAATCCATTATTCCGGCGTTCGCCTACAGCGTGCTGCCCGCCGTTCCCGCCACCGACACACGGACGATTGCAACTCGATTGATACTGGCCGGAAGTCAGAAGCTCGACAACGCAACCGTGCGAAAGATACTCGAATTGGTATTAAGCCCGGAGATCAGCAGCCTGGCGAAGCCGGCTTTGTCTATAGAGTTGTTGAATTCCAGCTATCAATTCGACCGTCATCCGGGAACCGACAAATACTTGAGTGATCTCAAGCCGTTTGACGTGGAGGGTGCCTTCGATACCTACGGCCGCCTGGTGGAGGTATGGGGTCTGATCATCAGTCTCTACTTTGCTGCAGCGAAGGCGCTGAAGGTATGGCGCCGGCCAAAAGTGGATGTGCGAAAAGGGGCGGTCGGGGACTTCCTGAAGCAAGTCCTGGCGGTCGAAGCGGAGGCCCGCGTGCCCTGCAGTGAAGAAAATCGAATTCTGCTGGATCAAAGGCTCAGCGACATCAAGAAGGCATCCGTTGAATTGCAGCTTGAAGGTCTCCTGGAAGACCCGGAGAATTTCCCCTCCTTGTTGGTGGTTCTGGCCGATACGCGGGCCAAGATTTGGGGGCCTGCATTTTGACTGTTTCATGAGTTGGCTTACCCCTCTCGATCAGGTCACCGAGTCGAAGCGCCCGCAGTTCGGTGGAAAGGCAGTCTCGCTTGCGCGCCTTGCGGAGATGGGCTATTCCGTTCCACACGCATTGGTAATCAGCACCGAAGTAACAGCTGAGATTCTGCGGATGGACATGGCGTTGCCGGCCAGCCTGTTCGGCGAAATCGTGCACAAGACGCAAGGCTGGCGACGCTATGCCGTGCGTTCCAGTGCCGTCCAGGAAGACGGCGAGACCCGAAGCTGGGCCGGCATCTTCGAGAGCTGCGTCGACATCGCGCTCGACGAGGTCGAAGACGGGATTCGGCAATGCCTTAGATCGCTCTATTCACCGGCTTCATTGAAATACGCAGCAAGCCAGTCACTCGCGCTGAAAGATCTGGCCATGGCGGTCATCCTGCAGGAGTTCGTCGATGGACAGTTTTCCGGCGTGGCTTTTTCGGTGGATCCGGTCAATCACTTCGTCAATGCGATCACGATTGAAGCGAGTGATGGAAAGCGGAGTCCGGATTATTACGCGGTTGAGAAGCGGACCGGGCGAATCCTCGACGTGCGGAAAGGACAGCGAAAGGGAGACGCGTTATCGAGACTTGCCGTGGTCGAAGTCGCAGGACATATCGAACGATTGGAACGTGAGTTCGGTTTTCCTGTCGACGTGGAATGGACCATCAAGGATGGGGTGTTTGTGCCGCTGCAATCACGCTGCGTCACAACCTGCCAACCGCCCGGTAAAGTCGCGGCTCGAGCGCCGCAGTCGTATCGCTTCTGGTGGCTCGACCACGAACCCTGGTGGCAATCCGAAGCCGGGATCCGTTCCTTCGCAACACAAAAGGATGTGGCGGCGAACCAGCTGGCGGATGTGATCTATGTACGGGACGACGGCTCCACTCGCTGCCTGATTTCAGTGGAAGACGTGATGCGGCTTACCGAGATCGGTTGCGGCCTTCGATCGAAAGAGCAATTCGAAAACTTTGAGGCCGAGAGCCAGCGCTGCCTGGAAGCAACCCATGAAGTTTTGCGCGCACTCTATGACATCGAATGGGGCCAACTCTCGCCGGCGGACATCTGCCTGCACCTCGAGGCCATCGACAGGGTGTTCGCGCGCTGTGCATCGCTGTATCGCATGTGTGATCCCTACGCCACCAACGCCGTTTTCGACTCAAGCTCACAATTCATCCCGGCCGACACATTGATCGATATGATCGCGCCTTCAGACCCCAGCCGCGCGCAGGAAGCAACGGACTGGAGCGTCTTAAGGAGGCAGGAATTCGATGAAGGCTCTGCGTGGCAGCATGTGAAGAAGTATCCCTGGCTGGCTCTGAATGTCTACAGCAGGGACGCTATCCTTAAGACGATGCGCCTGAAGCATGGCGCGCCACAGGATCGTCAGCACGTCCAGCTGGCTCCTCGGGTTTCCCCTGCTCAACAGGAGATGCTTTCCGTCCTGCGCGGCTTGTCCGATCTGCGTCTCCGGCTGAAGCTGGCATTTACCAGCTTCGGTTTTGTCTTCGTTGAGCTGTATCCGGCAATCTTCGCGCTCACCGGTGTGTCCGCCGGAGAGTTGCACGAACGCTATTCCATCCCCGATATCATCAATCTTCTCTCCAGTAATTTAAGGCCGCCGGAGACACTCCCGGGGATCGGGCACTTCCATGACGGCAAGGTGATCTACTTAAACTCCGAACAGGCCGAGGCTTTCTGGCAGGGGCGCATCGTTTCTCTGGACCATGACGCAAATGCCGATGGCGAGATTCGCGGCACCGTTGCCAATCGGGGACAGGTCTCCGGTCGCGTCCACCTTTTGCGCTGTAACGATCCGGAGAAGGCGAACCAAGTCCGGCAACGAATGCACGCAGGCGACATACTGGTTTCCGAGATGATTCAATTCGACGTCATGGATCTTGTACAACGCGCTGGCGGGCTTATCACCGACGAGGGCGGCATGCTTTCCCATGCGGCGATCCTGGCGCGGGAGGTGGGCATTCCATGCATCGTCGGAACCCAGCGCGCCACGCAGATATTAAAGGATGGCGATCATGTCACGATGGATACGGAAGACGGATCAGTGAAGCGCCTCGACTGAGTCGTTATATATCGTCACCGATAACGATGCCGAGTTGCGTGCATTCCGATCTTACTCGATCGCGCGCACCTGAGAGTTGACTCTTGGAAAGGGTTGGCATGAAGACCTCGACGTAGTCTTCGATGGCTCCTTCCCGATCGAATGCGTCGATTCCACGATACTTCGAAGCGACCTGGCTGCGTAAGGCGTAAGGGGCGATCGGCAAACCAAGACGCTCTGAAAAAGCTTCCGCGGATTTCGGGTCTATCAGATAGTTGAAATCTTTGGAGCCGGGCTCCGGAGAAAGAAGCTCGATATCTGCGCTGATAATCACGTCTTTTCCACTACGAAGGAATTCAATGTACATCTGTACGTTTTCCTCCAGCAGTGATTCGTTCATCCCAAGGTGTCCGAGTACAAAGCCCGCTTTGATCGATACCTGATGTTTGCGGGCATTTTCCAACGCGCGTAAATTCGCCTCGTACATCTGTTTTGCGGCGAGTTCAGGACACTTGCTCTTGAGCGGTTTGTTGAGAGCCTGCAGTGACAATGCAACACCGGCATCCACGCCGACGAAAAGAATCCTGAAACCGATGGTGCGCATCGCCTCCAGCACCTGCACCCTTTCCATACCGTCGGTTCTTGCGTATCCGACAAGAATCGGGCGCTCGTCCGCTTCGAGGCCCTTCCACCAATCAGGCGGCGATGCAGCCATCTCGAGCATCAGAGATGCAAAGGTCAGCGGCAGTTCGTCCGCAGTGACATACAGATAATCGTATCCGGCCGACCACGCCTGATGGATCGCCCTCCACGCATCGGCGGCGGGCAATTCGTTTTTCCAGATCTCCCCGTATTGAATCGAGCAAAACGAGCAGGCGTCGTTGCCGCTGAACTTGATGCAGCCCCGACCGATTTCGACGGGAACACCTCGTTGGGCACGCCGGCCTGTCAGTTGATGAATCCGATTGCCCAGACGGCGGGTGAAATTCGTGGAATAAACCGCTGAATGAGGAAGTGTGCGGTCAATCAGCCGATAGTCGACGATGCGATTGATGTCTTCACGAATTTGCCGGTCGACAATGATTCTTCCGCAATGCTGGCGAATGGAGCCGGGGTAGATTCCGTCAGTCTGACCTCGCTGACGATCCCGCAGATAATCCCCGAGCCCGGTATAGATTTCATTGCCTATGAACCCGCAATCGATCCAGTCGTGGTGGGCGAAGATTTCCTGATTCATCGCCGAGAAATGATCGTTGCCCATGACGATCGTGATCGCTGGATCGATTGTCTTGATGGTCCGAGCGAGGATGATGGCCGCTTCGTAATTCGCAGTGATCGCGCTTAGACACACGGCAAACGTCCGATCAGCCCGCTCACGAACCGCTCCGATAATTGTGTCGATATCATGGATCACGCCGTCGATATAGATCGACTCGAGACCGGGTATTAAATCGACATAGGAGGCAAGAGACAGAATTCCAAGATGAGGGAAATTGGCCCAGTCCGTATGCTGGACCCCTTTCGACACATATTTGCCGTCCGCCTGCAACGTTCCAAGATCATTGCTGTTCGGAGGATTGATAAAGAAGACAAGGGCTCTTGAGTTCAGCAAGAACGATCGATCTTACGCGATCGTGAAGCCCTGCGGAAGAGCTTCAGCGACAAAAGTCCTCTAGGCTTTTGCGCAGAGCGTGGAATATTCTCGCTAGAGACAATAGGAGAGAGCCATGACCACGCGATTTTCCCGGATGAAGTCCATGCCTGTCATGTTGATGCTTCTGCTGCTGGTGGCTGCAGCAGCATCGGCGGCGGATAAATGGACGGATGTTCGATCCAGGAACTTCAATGTTGTCGGCAATGCGAGTGAAGCTCAGCTCCGCTCGGTAGCGTCCGACCTGGAACAGTTCCGCCAGTCGTTCGTTGAGGCGTTTGCCAATACCTCGAACGGGTCTGGCATTCCGGTTACCGTTGTGGTCTTTAAGACCGAGGATTCCTACCAGCCTTTCAAACCGCTCGTCGACGGGAAGCCCGCGAATGTGACCGGCTATTTTCAAACGTCGGAGGATACGAGCTACATTTCACTCGTCGCCGGCACCCCAATCCCACGAACGGTCTATCACCAATACGTTCATGAACTCTTGCGAGACATGCCTGCGCCCGTGCCTCTTTGGTTGAACGAGGGGATTGCGGAGTTCTTCAGCACCTTTGAAATTTCCGCTAAGGATAAGCGCTACTCGGTCGGCCAGTCGATTTCGGATCACATGGATGTTCTCCGCCGAACTCCCTTGATTTCGTTTGACGAGCTCTTTGCATTCGATCGGAACTCGCCGCAATACAACGAGCGCGATCGGAAAGGCATCTATTACGCCGAATCCTGGGCGCTGGTGAATTACTTGCTCGGATCGTCGAGCAACCAGCGGGGACCGCAAGTGGCCGAATACCTCAACCTGATGGGGGAGGGGAAGTCGCCCGCAGAGAGCTTTCAGGCCGCATTTAAGACCGATTACAAGACGATGCAGCACGATCTGGAGTTGTTCATCCGCGCACATTCCGACTGGCCAGCAAAAAGCGGGGCCTTACTGGACAAGAATGTTATCGACAAGGATCTCAAGGCGCGAACCGTGACGGAAGCCGAAACGGAATTCTATTGCGGCGACCTGCTTCTCCATATGAGCCGATTGATCGAGGCCGAGACCCATCTCAAACAGGCGGCCACGCTCGATCCGGCATTCGCAGCGCCGTGGGCGTCCATGGGAATGGGGCTGTTTCGCCGGGATGAGGAAGAGGATGCGTTGGTCGATCTCAAGAAGGCCATCGCGCTCGATCCGAAGAACACCATCGCGCAATACTATTACGCCTATGTGCTCGACAAGAGCAGCAGCAGCGTCGTCGACGACCTCGATGCCAAGCGCGGCGCCCTCGCAAAGGCCATTGACCTCGCCCCTCGGTTCATTCCGGCCTACGAATTACTGGCATATCTCAACCTCACCGCTGATATCGACTACAACGGGACCCAGGATCTGATCCAAAAGGCGCGCGTCGTCGCACCGGGAAACCAGAATCTGCGATTTCTCCTGGCTCAAGTTCTGGTGAAGAAAAAGGAATTCGATGCGGCGGACGCCATGCTTAAGACGCTGCTCAAGAATAGTTCACTTGAACTTCCAATTCGTGAAGGCGCACAAACCTTGATCAATTACATCGCGCGGAGCCGTGAGACCGCGAGCCAGCCTATGAGTCTTGTGGAAGAAGAACGCCGGGTGACGCCTCCGGTAGTCAGGGATGCGGTAAAGGAACCGGCGCCAGATACCCCAACGCCAGCACCGGCGACTTCAAAGAGTGGAGAACTCGTACTCGTCAATCCACCCAAAGCGCGTCCCGATGGGACTAAGATTACGGGACTCCTGACGTTGATGGACTGTAGCAGTGGCCTGACGATCACGCTGAAGTCTGCGAACCAAACCCTGAAGTTTCATTCCGATACTCCGGACAGGATCGAATTCTTCAGCAACACTCCAACGGTTTCAACGTCGATCAAGTGCGGACCGGCACCCGGAGCTGGAATTCCGGTGATCGTGACGTATCGGCCAACTCCCGGCGGGCCTAGCGCGGGCGAGCCTCTCTATATTGAATTCGTGGAACAATAGCGGTAACGATTCCAACATGGAGTATTTTTTCAGTTGTCCCTATTGCTGGCAGGAAATATCCATGGTGTTGGATACGTCCATACCGCGCCAGACGTATGTTGAAGACTGCGAGGTCTGCTGCAAGCCGATCGAAGTGACGTACTCAGCGGTAGACGATGAGATCGAATACTTTGAGGCTAATGTTCTTGAATGAGTTTTAGCTGTCTTATGTCTTGACTCGAGTCATCATCCAGACGCCACCAGCGCCGAAGATCAGATTCGGGAACCAGGCAGCGATCATCGGCGATAAACGATTGATGCCTCCGAGCTGCCGGAACAACTCAAACGTGGCCCAATAGAAGATTCCTACCGCGACGCAAAGACCGATTCCAAAGAAGGCTCCTCGCTTTCCGGTCTTGAATGAAAAAGGAATGCCAATGATCGCCATGATGAAGGAAACGAGTGGGAATGACAGTTTCCGGTAAAGATCGACCGTGAGTGCACTCACGTCGAAGCCGCTCTGTTTCAGGTCTGCGACGTAGCGCTTGAGTTCCACATACGTCATCTGGTCAGCCATCCGTACTTCCTTCTTGAAGTATTCGGGAGGGTCAATCTCAAGGAAGTCAATCCGATCGAAGTGCTTGTACTCTTCCGGAGAGTCCTTTGTACCCAGGCGCCGCGTCCATCCGTCTTCAAGCCTCCATTGAAAACCCGTCCACTCCGCCCGCGAAGCGAATACCCAGCGTTTGAGGTCGAAGGAATTCGGTTGAAACTCCAGAATGGAGAGATCGGCCAGGACATTTTCATTCGGATCGAAATAGCTGTAGTGGTAAATCCGTTCATTGGACCCGGCCATCCACTTCCGTTCAGGATCCTTATATGTCTGCGGAGCACGACCTTTGATGACGTTGTGGTAATCCTCCTGCCGCTGGTTGGCGCGTGGAAGAATGAAGTCCTGAAGAAAGTAGACTCCTGCTGAAAGGATCAGGGACATCAGCAGGAGCGGCATCGACATCCGGTACAAGCTGATGGCGCCGGCCTTCACGGCAAGTATCTCATTCGTCTTCGTGAGAGTTCCAAGATTGATCAGTGTTGCCAAAAGGACAGTCAATGGAACAACCCAATAAAGGATTTGAGGCGTTAGAAACACGAAGTATTCCACAACGGTACGGCTGTCGACGTTGTTCTTCACAATATCCGGTAACAGAGTAAACAAGGTGATCACGACGAACAGGGAAACGAAAACGGCCAGCACCAGCGCGAAGAAGAACCAGAAGCCGCGAAGCACGTAAATATCCAGCAGACGAAAGAATTTCGGGTGGTGTGTCAGGGAATAAGCCCACTGACCGATCCGCTTTCGGCCCGTTCTGAGCCACTCCAGGGCCCCGGACGCCCAATCGATGCTCGATGCTAGTTGGGCGAGAAGCCGGTTCTCGCCCTCGTAGTCGGCCCGAGTGAGCATGAATATTCCCAGCGCTGAGAACGCGATATTGCCGATCCAGGCGCCAAAGAATGGCGAAAACTGCTCGTTGGCGGCGATTCGGGTTCCGAGGACAAACACCAGATAGTAAGCCAACATGAGGATCAGGCTGAGTACCAAGCCCATCGACTTGCTGCCCCGGGTGGTGGATATGCCAAGAGGGAGACCGATAAGAGCGAACGCCAGGCATGAAAACGGAAGCGCCATACGCCGATGGAGCTCGACGCGCTCTTCATACGTGGCGCTGCCTGCGCTCATTCGATTCCACAGTTCGCGACTCGCCATTTCCGTTGTCGACGGCTTCGACGGAGTAGGGGGTGCGGCAGGCATTGGCAGCGAAATCGTGTTCGACTCGACGCCGGAGGTCTGATAGATATTCGGCGACTGTGACGATGCGAACGACGTCGTGCTGTCGGCCAGCGTGAGGTCGAATGTGTGATTTTCGTCGTTGGCGACGAGGGTGCCCGACTTTGCGACAGTCACGTGAGGGTCGTTCGGGCTCGTCACGTCGGCAAGCATGATTCCGTGCCATTCGCTGCCGTTTGCCGTTACGTCCTTCACATAGAGCACGAAATTTGCCAGGTTCTCATTAAACACGCGTGGCTTCAGCTCGAGCGAGACCTGCTTCAGCGCCAGGGCGGACTCCAGCTGCCGGAGATGTAATGCCGTTTGCGGAGCAATCCACAGGGTGAGCATCAGGGTGACGATCCAGGCCAATGTGGCCAGGAGCATCACCGGACGCAGCAAACGCTTCATCGAAATCCCGGCTGCGCGGAAGGCAATCGCCTCGCTATCGGAAGAGATTCGGCCGAATCCGGTCAAAATGCCTACCAGTACGGCCAACGGGATGGTAAAAGTGAGAAGGTTGGGAATGATCGCAAACGAAAACTCTCCGACTTCACGAAGAGTCGCAGACTGACGAACGATGATCTCCAGCAGCGCTCCAAGCCGTTGGGAGAAGAACACGAAGGTCAGCGCCGACAATGCGATCAGTGTCGGTGTGAGCGTCTCGCGAAAAATATAACGATCCAATATCTTCATCAGGCGAATACAAGCTTAGCATGTCGACTCTTGTCTCTTTTCTTTGGCATATGCACCAGCCCTTCTACAAGGATCTGGCGCGAAACAAGTACGTGATGCCCTGGGCCTACCTCCACGCAACCAAGGACTACTTTGGAATGCCCGCATTACTGGAGGAATTCCCCCGGGTCCATCAGACGTTTAACCTGGTGCCATCGCTCATCTATCAAATAGAGGAGTATGCACGCGGCGAAGCGAGCGACGAGTCCTTCGACCTGGCGTTCGAGCCGGTCGATGCGCTCAGTACGGCTCAACGCGATTTCATTATCAAGAACTTCTTTCCAGTGCCCGTACGCACGATGATCCAGCCCTTTCCGCGCTACATGGAACTCTATGAGAGACGACAGCGCGGAGAGACTTTCTCCGATGCGGACGTACGCGACGTGCAGGCCTGGTGGACGATCTCCTGGTTGGATCACGACCACTTGCCAAAGGACCTGGTGGAGAAAGGGCGCAATTTCAGCGAAACCGACAAGGCAAGTCTTCGACTGATGGTCGTTCAAACGATTCGCAACGTAGTACCGGAATATCGCCGGATGCAGAGCCGGGGTTCGATCGAGATTTCGACCACGCCTTTTTACCACCCTATTCTTCCGCTATTGATAAATGGACGGGTCGACGACCCGAATGTGCCCGTTGACGTCCGGATTCCAGACGATGCCCGGGAACAGCTGGTCCGTTCGCGGAACTTCATGCGGGAGCGCTTCGGCAACTATCCCGTTGGGTTGTGGCCTTCGGAAGGCTCGGTTTCGGACGACGTCGCACAGCTGGCCTCGTCGGTGGGATTCAAGTGGATGGCTACGGATGAGGGTATCCTGGCGAAATCGGGAATCGACCTGAGTTGGGATAATCATCGACGTCTCTACCATCCCTACGAACGCCATGGAATTCGCATCTTTTTCCGCGATCGCACGCTCTCGGACCTGATCGGATTCCAGTATATGCACGGTTCTGCGCAGGGCGGCGCCGAAGACCTGATTCGCCGCCTCAAGGAAATCGGCGATGGTGCGCACGTAACGATCGCTTTGGATGGCGAGAATCCCTGGGATTACTACGAGAACAGCGGCAGAGACTTCTTACGATTTCTCTTCGATGGAATCCAAAAGGATCCTGCGATCGAGGCGGTAACCCTTTCCGAAGCCTCCGAACGGCTCACGCCGGAATCCCTGGCCTGGCTGGCTCCGGGTTCTTGGGCGGGCGCAAATTTCAGCATATGGATTGGACATTCGGAAGACCACGAAGCCTGGCGCTGGATCCTGCGAGCTCGGGAAGCCTGCATGAGCCGTAAAGAACAGGTGCCTGCGGCCGATTGGCAGCTTGCCTATGAAGAACTGTTGATTGCCGAAGGCAGCGACTGGATGTGGTGGTTCGGCAATGACTTCTCGAGCGATCAGGATGCCATTTTCGATTCGCTGTTCCGCCAGCACATCGGGAATGTCTACCGTTTCGTCGGACTTCCCGAACCCGAGGATCTTGTTCGGCCGATCAAGAAGAGCCTGGAGGGAGTTCGTTCGGTTATGCCGCCGTCTTCGGTTTGAGGTGCTACAGAAGGTCGTCCAGCACCCTGAAGAAGGCGCGCCTGGGAAGCGCCGAGGTTGCCGTATGGATGATGCCCTCTTCCTGCCACGCGACCGTGAGCATGTCGCCATTTTCAAAGAGCAGGGCTCGCTTGCCTCGAATCGCCAACTCTTCCGGAGCCGGGCCTGGGCCAAGGCGCTTATCCTTTTCATTTCGCGGATCCCTTCCGAGCACGAATCCGCCCCTCGGAGCTTCAGTCATATTTGAGCCGGGTGGTTCCTTTGGCGCCTTGAACGAGTACAGAACCAGCTCACCACCGGCCTCCAGCTTGAACGTCTGGCGGACCACGGCATAGTAAGAAATCTTGACGCTCGATCGTCCTTGCCGAACGCTTCGGATCCCTGCATCCGCCAGGTCGATTCCAGTAAGCGTTCCCGTGTCTTTCGACAAGCCCAGCAGTGTTATTTCGGCTGCTTTCTCCGCGTCCTGGTAGTTCGACGGTTTGAAGTCCTTCGCCTGTACAAAAGTGATGATGGGATTGACGTGCTTCGACGCGTCGTACGGATCACCCGGCGGTACTTGCGCGAAGGCTGCCGACGACAGGAACATGCATAGAAGAAACGGTGCTGAGCGATTCATGGCGCGATTATAATCCACATCATATGCAGGGCACAGTCGTTGCGCTGTTTGTGGCGCCTGACAAGATTTCCGGTTCTGTCCCGAAACACGAGGTGTGCGCGCTCGCCCTTGGTTTTGAAGGTGACTCTCGTGCCACCAAAGGCGCGCGCCAGGTGTTGATGGTTTCTCAGGACGTGCTGCGCGAATTCGACCTGAGTCCAGGAGTGCTGTACGAGAACATGGTTGTCGACGGACTGGATGTCATGAGATTGCAGCGGGGCGAACAATTGCGCGTCGGCGAAGCCATTTTGGAAGTAACGCTGCCTTGCGACCCGTGTATCCGGATGGAACGCATTCGGAAGGGCCTCAAAAAGGCGTTGGATGGCAAACGCGGCATGTTCGCAAAAGTAATCACGAGCGGAGTGATCCGCGTGGGCGACTCGGTGGAAAGCTAACTTGATACCGATTGCCCTCACGATCGCGGGCTCCGATCCAAGCGGCGGCGCCGGCATTCAGGCAGACCTGAAGACCTTCTCGGCTCTGAAGGTTTACGGAATGTCCGTTATCACGGCGCTTACCGCCCAGAACACGATCGGCGTTTCCGGATTGTTGGAAGTGAATCCGGCATTCGTGGCAGATCAGCTCGACGCCGTCCTCTCCGACATCGTTCCAGGCGCGGCAAAGACTGGAATGCTGGCCAACGCCGCTATTGTCGAAATCGTCGCTACAAAAATCCGCCAATACGGCGTGGTGAAACTGGTTGTGGATCCTGTAATGATCTCCACATCCGGTTCGACCCTCCTTGCAGACGATGCAATCGATGCGTTAAGCCGGCTTTTACTCCCGCTCGCGCAAATCGTGATGCCAAACATCGATGAAGCGCGGGTTCTGAGCCGCCGCGACGTTCGTGACGTGCATGATATGGAGGAAGCCGCGCGTCGAATTCACGGCCTGGGAGCGAGGTATGTGTATATCAAAGGAGGGCATCTTGGGGGCGATGCGATCGATGTTCTCTTTGATGGGGTGACATCGACCCGGCTGCACGGGAGCCGAATAGTTACAGATAACACCCATGGGACTGGTTGTATTCTCTCAGCTGCAATGGCCGCAAATCTGGCGCTTGGTCTTTCGGTGCCGGAGGCAGTTGTCAGGGCAAAGGATTTCGTGACCTTGGCAATTCGCAATAGTTTGCGACTTGGAGCGGGCAGCGGACCTTGTGATCCTCTTGGCATTGAGCCCCGAGAGTAATGGCAGAGAGATTCTTCTGTCTTTCCCGGGACCGGTTATGGCTTAATTCGGCGTCAGTGATGCCATGACGACAACGCAGCCGTCCTCTCAGGAAGTCTTTCGCAGCATAGAACGCCTCCACCGGATATTGGAGGCGGCGAAACTCCTGAACTCAACACTCGATCTAAGCGAACTCACACGGATTATTTTGAAGATTATCCGCGAGGAGGTAGGTATCGATCGCGGAACCGTTTTTTGTGGTCGAGCGTGCGAAGGGCCAGCTTCGTTCCATCGTGGCGCAGGACGTCGAGACTGAGATAGTTCTTCCGGTGGGCAAAGGCATAGCGGGAGCTGTTGCTGCCACGGGTCAGGTAATCGATATCCCGGACGCTTACGCCGATTCGCGGTTTGATCCCCAGTTCGACCCGATCCTCGGTTATCGAACGAACGATATCTATTGCATGCCGATCATCAACCGTGAGGGCGTTGTGGTTGGTGTTCTGGAACTGCTCAATCGTGCCAAGCCGCTCGACACGGACGACTTCGAATTTCTGTCCGGCGTCTCCGTCCACGTCGGACTCGCAGTGGAGAACGCCTGGCTGCACCGCGAGATGGTCGAAAAGCGGAAGTTCGAAAGAGAATTGGATCTCGCCCGCGAAATTCAGCGTAACTTCTATCCAAATCTCCCCGAAACCTACGAAGGCGTTGAAATTGCGGCCTCAAGCGATATGTGCGAGGCCGTGGGCGGAGACTATCTGGACTACTTCCCGCAATCCGACGGACGGTTCATCATCATGCTCGGCGACGTTTCCGGAAAGGGAATTGGCGCAGCCCTGGTAATGACATCGCTTCACGCCACCTGCCGCGCGCTGATCCGCCATATCCACTCGATTGAAAAAGTAGCTGGAATCCTGAACGACACTTTGGTCGAGACCACCGGACCCGGCATTTTCGTGACGTTGATGTTCATCCTGGTCGATCCCAAAGACCACCGGTTTCACTATATCTGTGCCGGCCACAACCCTCCACTCCATGTCGATGCTTCGGGGAAAGCCGTTTATATTGAAAAGGGCGGCGGACCTCCGGTTGGTTTGTTCGCTCATCTGTCATACTCGCGCGAAATCGTGGAAGTGGAGAAGGGCTCCGTCGTGGTCATCTACACGGATGGCGTCAGCGAAGCCGAGAATTCGGAAAGCGATCAGTTCGGAGTCGAGCGGCTATCAGAGGTCGTTCAAAAGCATCGAACCGAGAGCGCAGCTGGCATTCATGCCGGGATCCGTGCCGCTCTATCTGAGTTCGTCCACGGGTTTGCGGCCAGCGATGACTCCACGATGATCGTCCTGAAATTCTAGCGCTGCAGCATCGGTTCGAGATACCGCATGAGATTCCCAACGATAATCGTATAACCCGCCGCCGTGGGGTGAATGAAGTCTTCCTGATTGAGGTTGGGCTTCGCAGCGACGTCTTCCAAAAAGAATGGCATCAATACGGTCTTGTATTGACGCGCGACATCCGGGAACAGCTGTTCGAAAGAATGGATGTAATCTTCACCGTAGTTCAGTGGCAAGGTCATTCCGGCAAGAACAACGCTGGCACCAGCCTGCTGACACCTGGCAACGATCTGCTCGAGATTGCGTTTTGTTTCGACCACCGGTAAGCCTCGCATACCATCATTTGCTCCGAGTTCCACGATGACAATCTTCGGTTTGCTGGCCAGGGCCGAATCGATTCGTGAAAGCCCGCCACTCGTGGTGTCTCCGCTCACACCCGCGTTTACCAAGCGGTAGTTGAACCCTCGGCGATCCAACTCGCGCTGCAATTGCGCAGGATAAGAGTCCGTTTGCTCCACGCCGTGTCCCGCCGTAAGGCTGTCTCCGAACGCCAGGATGACCGGCAAACTCAAATTCTGAATCTTCGTTTCCTGATTTTGTGCGGGCTGCGTACTGGGGCCGCCGCTCGGGTGGCTGCAGGCCGAAAGCATTGCAGCCAGCAGCAATGTGAACAGCGAGTGTCGCAGCATATTCATGTAGGATACCAAAGAGAGTCCTCATGATTAGCGTACAGAACCTCGTCAAGACCGTTGAAACATCGACCCATCGGGTAGAGATCCTTCGCGACATCAGTTTCGAGGTTCCAGCAGCCCAGGTCATCGCGATTACCGGCCCTTCCGGCAGCGGAAAATCGACGCTCCTCGGCCTTCTTGCCGGCCTGGACTGGCCCACCTCCGGCTCGATTCTTCTGGACGGCAGGGATATTACGAAGCTCAACGAGGATCAGCTGGCACTTCTGCGCGGTCAAGAGATCGGCTTTGTGTTCCAGGCTTATCAACTGATTCCGACACTCAATGCCATCGAAAACGTCCTCCTGCCGTCCGAACTTGCCGGCAATGGGTCCAGGGAACAGCTTGCCCGTGCGGAACAACTCCTGGACAGCGTTGGGCTGGGTAACCGGGGGGATCACTATCCGGCGCAGCTTTCGGGCGGAGAGCAGCAGAGAGTTGGAATTGCCCGCGCATTTATGATGCAACCTTCGATTTTGCTCGCCGACGAGCCAACAGGGAATCTCGATAGCAGCAATGGCCAGCACATCCTTGAACTGATGCTGAAACTGAATCGCGAGCAGGGAACCACTCTCGTTCTCGTCACCCACGATCCAACCCTCACCGAGCGCGCGGACCGCCGGATCCTGCTGCGCGACGGCTGCATCGTCCGCGACGACCTTCTATGAAGTTCGCCTTCCGAATGGCGCTTCTCGATGCGCGCGCCAGCAGCGGACGGTTTCTGTTCGTGATTCTCGCGATCGCTGCCGGCGTTGCGGCCCTGACGGGCGTGAAGGGTTTTAGCGAATCGGTTCGCTACACACTGGCGAAAGAGGCCCGCACCTTGATGGGCGCCGACCTGATGATTCGGATGAATGGCGCGCCGAATGAGGCGGAGGAAGCGTTCCTGGCGGGGCTGGCGCGGCAGGGGATCGATTACACGCCGGTTACTGAAACAGTCTCGATGTCTGCGTCCAGTTCCCAGTCGACACCGATTCTCACATCCATAAAAGCGGCAGATCTCGGGAAGTACCCTTTCTACGGCGAACTGGTATTCGATCCACCGGCGCCGCAGATGTCCGCAGATACGGTGATCGTTTCCGAGGATCTCCTGATTCGCCTCGGCATTCATGTCGGAGACCCTCTCAAGGTGGGGTCCCATGAATTCCGCATCGTGGCGATTTCCCGCAAGGAACCCGATCGGATGACTACGGGATTCACTCTCGGTTCGCGCGTATTGATGACGCGAGACGGCTACGATCGCACTGGTCTGAACATTATGGGCAGCCGCGCGACACAACGGATACTGCTTCGCCTGCCACCAGGAGCCGACGTCAACACCATCAGCGCGGCAGCGCGTGACGCCTTCGGCAAGCGCGGTCGGGTGATCGATTACACCGAAGCAAATCCAACGCTTTCTCGAAATATGGATCGTGCGAGTTCGTTTCTCGCCATGGTCAGCTTAATCGCTCTGATTGTCGGCGGTGTCGGAGTGGCAACGTCGATCGAAAGCCACATCCAGCAGCGCATGGATCACATTGCGATCATGAAGTGCCTGGGTGGGACGTCTATCCGCGTCATGCAAGTGTATGTCGCGCAGTCGCTGTTGTTGGGTGTGGCGGGGAGCATCCTCGGTGTGTTGTGCGGATTTATTGCGCAGGCGGCGTTTCCCCATTTCCTGGCTGGTTACTTTGATGTCGCGATTGAACTTGTCGTGTCATGGAAGCCCGTCGTGCAAGGGTTGGCCGTCGGTTTGCTGACGACGCTTCTATTTACGATACCGCCACTGCTGTCCATTTCACGGATTCGACCGGCCCTGATATTCCGACGAAACATGGATGAACGTTCGACACAAGGCACGGATAAAGCGTCCGGACGTCTTGCGTCCATACTTGCAGTCGGTGGGATTGGCCTTGGAATCTGGTTTATCGCCGTCTGGATGAGCGGGTCTGCGCGAATAGGTTCCTACTTCGCCGCAGGTTTAATTGGCTGCATTGTTGTGCTGGCCGCAATGGCGAAGACGGTTCTGGTGATTTTGAAGCGCTCAATGACCCGATTTTCGTCGCTGGTGTCGCCGGTTGTGCGCCAGGGCGTTGCGAATCTCTACCGTCCAGGAACCCATGTCACCGCAATTCTGGTGTCGTTGGGCGTCGGAGTGATGTTTACGCTCACTGTTCAATTGCTGCAAGACTCCCTGCTGGACCAACTGCGACTGAGCTCACCACCGGACAGCCCCAATGTATTTCTGATCAACGTCACCCCTAAAGATAAGGATCCGTTGTTGAGATTGATTCGGAGCCAGACTGGGATGATCGATGTTCCGGAAGCCAGTCCGGCGGTGGCCGGCCAGCTTACTCGCATCAATGGGACTCCGGTCGAGGAAATACAACTGAGCGAAGGGGAGCAACGGTACTTTCGTACCCAATTTGCTTTGACATGGTCGGCAGATCTACCCAAGGCGACGGAGATCCTGTCCGGAGCGTGGTGGCCTCGCGATACGAAAGAGAGTCTGGTCTCGGTGGAGGAAAACGCGGCCGACAGTTTGAAACTGGGAATTGGGTCAACCTTGGAGTGGAGCATTCAAGGGCGCAGTCTTACGGCAAGGGTTTCCAGCATTCGGCGGACAGATGCCGCTCGAGTAGGGGCGAACAATCAGTTCATTCTGAGTCCGTTGGCTCTGGCAGGGTTTCCGGTCATCTATTATGGTGCAATCCGCGCATTGCCGAACTCCGTTAGCAACCTTCAGCGGGCCGTCTTCGAAAGCTTTCCTACCGTTACGGTTGTCAATGCCGCAGATATTCTCGAGATTGTGCAGAGCGTCGTGGATCGCATAAGCCTGACAGTTCGCTTTCTGTCGGCTTTCGCGATTGTGGGAGGCGTGATCATTCTTGTGTCTTCTGTCGCGGGCACGCGCTACAGGCGCATGCGCGAGGTTGCGATCTTAAAGACGATCGGGGCGACGCGGGCGAAAATTGTACGGATTTTCTCAGTGGAATTCCTGATCATCGGGGGGATTGCTGGTGCGGTGGGTGGGGGACTGGCTGCCGTGTTTAGCGCAATTGTCGTCAACCGTCTCTTTCACACCGTCTATGTGGTGGATTGGATTCCGTTGCTTTCTACTGTCCTATTTACCTCCACGGTCGCTATCGCGGCGGGTTGGGCTGCCAGTTATCGGATTCTGGGTCAAAGACCCCTCGAAATACTGCGTCAGGCCGAGAACTGATTTTTTCAGAATAATTCCTAGTTTTCGACTTTACTAATCGAAGTCCGCAGCTTAACGTGTGATTCGTTTAAGGGAGACATGAAAAGGGTTTCGTCTCATTTCTCGTGCGTGTTCGGCGTGCTACTACTGTGCGCAAGCCCCGCTTTGTCTCAAAGTGTCCTCGATTTTCCCCGAGTGATCTCCAACTCGAACATCTTCACCGGGATGGTGGTGAGCAATCCAACGCCTGCGAATGCGTCGGTGACGTTTACAGCTTTCCAGGGCGATGGGACTTCGGTTACTGGCACTGGGATCACGAATCCCATTACGATCGCAGTTCCGGCTGGCGGCCAGGTTGCATTGCAATTTGGCGACATTTTCGGCGGCACTTCGGATTTCAATGGCTGGGTGCAAGCAACCAGTGCGACCACCGGTCTGACCGGGTATTTCTTAAACGGTAACCCGGCTGAAACGGATTTGGATGGCGCTGCCACTATCCAACCGTCCGCATCCTTCGTCCTGCCTTTTGCGAACGAAAATGCCACCGCAGTGACCGAAGTCACGCTGGTCAACGTCAATGCGGAGAGCGCTCAGGCCACGCTGACCCTGTTCGACCCGACGGGTGCATCTCTGGCCACAACAAGCGACACACTGCCCGGTCTCGGCGTTCTTCGCCAAACACTGACGACTTTGTTTGGCGCCGGTGACTATTCGAATGCGTCTCACGTGGCAGTCCAGTCAAACCGTCTCCTGATAGGTCATGAAGTCGTCGCCAATTATATCGTCGCGGGAAACCCGCTGGCGCACGAAAGCATCGCTCTGTCTGCTCAACCTCCGACGACCGCTGCGAAATACATTATTCCGGAATTTGCGGTAGGCGGCGGCTATGCGTCGCTGCTCGGTCTGGTGAATTCAGGCGGTGTCGCGCAGCAGGTTACTCTCACTGCATATAACAATGATGGCACCTTGGCAAATGTGCCGAACAATCCGAAGCGGATTGCATTGAGTGCCAACGCCGGGTTAAGAGACACGCTCGAGAATCTGTTCGGCTTCACTGACGAAAAACTTTCCACTGGCTGGATCCAGGTGACGTCATCCCTGGGTTATCTGTCTTGTTATCTCGCATACGGCGGCTCGGCCGCGCCGGCTTTTACCGCGGTATCCGGAGTTGATATTGCGACAGCTTCGAAAACCGGGATCTATTCAGAGGTTTCGCAGAGTGCCGGCTTCTTCGCCGGTTTGTCATTGGTCAATCCCGGTGCGACCACAGCCAACGTTCAGCTTTACACGATTCGTCCGGACGGCACGACGGTAGGGAAGGCTACGTTTACCGTTGGGCCCAACCAGGCGGAGAGTGGGTTAATCAGCCAGATTCTGCCCGCCAGCTTGAACCAGTCAGGCGGATGGGGACTCATCCGTTCCGATCAGCCACTGATTGGCGCTGTGCTGTTTGGGGCGGGAAACGGTGCCTCACTTGCCAACGTTCCGCAACAAGGCCAGACAGCGGACTATGTACCGCCGAATCAGACGACCGCATCCATCACTGGCTCCGTTCTTGCCGGTGGACAAGCTGTCAACAACGTTTCGGTCGCATTAACCGGGCCGGTCACCGCGTCAGGCAGCACGGATGGCAACGGCAATTACATATTCCCGCAGTTGCCGAATGGTGCGTACTCAGTGACTGCGACTTTCCCCGGAGCTCAATTCGATCCCTCGCAGCAGAGCGTGGTGATCGCGGGCCAGAATGTCGCCGGAGTTAATTTCCAGGCGGGGGGGATTGAAAGTGCGGCGCTTCCCGTTATTGATTTTGTGACACCGGCTTCGACCTATTCGGGTCAGTCGGCGTTCAGTCTGACGGTTGTTGGACAAAACTTTACTCCAACATCTGTGGTATCGCTCAACGGCATACCGCTGTCGACGAGTTTCATCAATACAACGGAATTACAGGCCGCCGTACCGAGCAGTAATTTGGTGCAAGCGCAGGCCCTTTCCGTCGTAGTGCAGACTCCTCCCCCGGGTGGGGGCAGTTCGACCGCCCTGAGCTTCAATGTTATTCAGCCGCCATCGAATCCGCTGATTGCCGGACGGTCCTCAAAGGGGCAGACGGGAAGTTTTCCCGCAGGAGTCGCCATTGATACCTCGCGAAATCACGCCTTGGTGGCGAACGAATCCAGCGATTCGGTCAGCGTGATTGACTTGAAGACCTTTTCGGCAGTTCCCCAAATACCGGTGCATCGGAGCCCGGCCGAAGGCATAGCCTATGCGCCAAATCAGGACCTTGCGCTGGTGGCGAATTTCGGATCGGCCAATGTCGACGTGATCGATCTGAAAACGAACACGGTCAAACAGACCATTCCCGTGGGAACCGATCCGATGGGAATCGCCGTCGATTCGACGTTGAATCAGGCATATGTCACGAACAATGGAAGTAATGATGTTTGGGTCATTGATCTCACCTCGCTGTCCGTAATCGCGAAGATTCCGGTCGATAAGGGACCCGACGGTATCGCCATCAATGAGCTCAAGCACCTTGCCGTGGTCGCGAATCGCACTTCGGGCACGGCGTCATTGATCGACTTGAATACCAACACGGTGACATCCGTGGTGGTGGGCCAAGGGCCGCGTGGCGTGGCCATCGATTCGGATACCAATCTCGCCATCGTAGTAAACGCAAACTCTAACGACATTTCGGTCATCGATCTGAATTTCGCCTACGTCCAGCAAACGATCGCTGTCGGGACAGGTCCGACCCAGGTCGGAATCCACAAGTTGACGAATATGGCACTTGTGACTAACAGCGGCGTTGCGCACGTCACGGATACCGTCCAGACAAATGCGAACGTTTCGATCATCGATATGACGTCGCGCACAGTGGTCGAATCCGTGGCTGTTGGCAGCGAGGCATACGGCATTTCCATCGACCAGGGGAACCAGGTCGCCGTCGTTACAGACTTCAACTCGGACGACGTGATAGTGGTTAATGTTCCGAATCCGACACCGGTTATTGGCGGCGTGCAGCCGACGACTTTCCCTGTAGGCGTCGCATCCGTGACGCTCACCATTACCGGTACGGGGTTCCTTCCGACTTCGGTTGTGACATTGAACGGGCAGACGTTGCCGACAACTTACGTCTCGACGACCCAGTTGACCGCGGTGCTTTCGGGTGCTTTGCTGACTCAGCTCACTCAGGTCCACGGTTCAGTCGTGACGACTAAAAAAGGGAATGTCGCCGCTGACCCGGCACAACAGCAATTCAACCTCGGTGTTAACAACCCGTGTCCATGCGCCGGCGGTAGCGATGGTTCCTCAGGTGGCAGTGGTTCAGGTTCAGGTGGCAGTGGTTCGGGTTCAGGTGGCAGTGGTTCGGGTTCAGGTGGCAGCGGTTCGGGTTCAGGTGGTAGCGGTTCGGGTTCAGGCGGCAGCGTGACCACGAAGCTGCAACCAACCAATGGAGTTCCGGTACTCTCGGGCATGTCGCCAACGAGTTTTGCAATTCCACCGGGGGGTGCCGGCGATTTCAGTTTGACCCTGACCGGGAACAATTTCAGCAGTCTGTCGGCCGTGAGTGTGGGTGGCTTACCGACATCCTTGGTTAGCTCCTCATCGACGACCATTACTGTCTCCGTTTCCGTGAGCGGTCCCGGATCTTTCCCTGTGTCGGTAACAAATCCGGCGCCAGGTGGCGGCACCAGTGGAAGTTTGACACTCACGGTGACTCCCCCGGCGAACCCGGCGCCTGCCGTGAGTTCTGTTAGTCCATCTTCAATCAATGCAGGTTCCCCGGCCACTACGGTAACCGTAACAGGCAGCGGTTTCAGCAGTACGCCTGGAGCGACGACCACGGCAACACTCGGAACAGCAATAGGTACGCTAAACGGCAGCACCATAACGTTCAATGTGCCTGCGAATCAAAGTGTCGGCCAGCTTTCAGGGTTGATTTCGAATCCTGCCCCCGGGGGCGGCACCGCAAGCTTTGTCGTGAATATTCTCAATCCGGTGCCGTCAGTGTCTGGGTTTTCCCCAAACAAAGCCGCCACAGGTTCTCCCGACATGGCCATTCAAGTCACCGGGAGCAACTTTGTCAGCAATTCGACGATTACCTTCGGGAACACGGCAGTGCCTACGACCTTTGGTACCTCAGGCACATTGAATGGCACGATCCCGGCGAGTTTCCTGCAAGGCGCAAACAGCTTTCCCATCGGTGTTTCGAATCCTGCGCCTGGCGGCGGCTCTGCAAGTGCACCCGGAAGCTTCACGGTAACAAGCGCGCTTCCGGTACTTAGAAGTGTCTCGCCCGCGCAGATTCCAGCATCCACGGTCGCCGCGCCTTGAACGAAATTACTTCCGTTTATCGTCAGCACGACGTTCGTCGGATTGGCAGTCAGTGAAGTCGGCGAGACGCTATCCAAAACGGG
>Ga0206992_1020_pt1 | contig 32411 bp, 31 predicted proteins | sample Alteio_BWMinCont_6_FD_153267 | JGI IMG/M metagenome (GOLD analysis project Ga0206992, IMG submission 153267) | Enriched cells from forest soil in Barre Woods Harvard Forest LTER site, Petersham, Massachusetts, United States -... | ecosystem: Environmental > Terrestrial > Soil > Temperate forest >... | reverse complement strand
GCCTTGCGGTGTGTCTAGGGGCCCGTTTTTCTTATGCAGCAGCGAAGCGGGCGTAAAGCGATGGCTGGCCATGGCGATTTCTTCCTCGCTCACATGCACGTTCGGACGGATTTTTTTGGTCAATAGCTGATTCCAGGATAGTTGCGCCCGGATTTGATTAAGAAACGTCTCGCGCGGCACATGATTCTCGTCGAGAATCTGGTAAATGGCGCCCTTGGGCATGCCGCGCTGCGATTCAATAGCGGCAATCGCCTCGTCAATATCGGACTGGCTCACCTTAATATCGTTTTTCTGCGCTTCCTGAAGCTGCAATTTTTCATCGATCAGCGAGTGAACCACTTGCGGGCGGATTCTTTCAATGACATCAGGCGTATCGGACAAATGCGCGGTGACGATAATAAAATGCAGGCGGTTATCGACATCGTAGGATGAAATCGCATCCTCTCCTACCACGGCAGCAATACCCATATCATGCCCGGAAGAGGCGGCAACTTGCGCGGGTCTATTTGCCGGCGAAGCAATAGCGGCCGCGGACAAGGTACTCGTTGCCAGCAATAGCATTGCATAGCGATACAATTGTTTTTGCATATTTATTCCAGATTTTTCAGCGATATTCTAAACCAGAATGACAGCGACGGCTTGATGTCGAGCAGACTGATATAATCCTTGCCTACCACAGTTGTCAGAGTGACGCATTCATTTTTATAGACCAGCCCGGAATAGGCCGTCACCGTCTGGTCGTTGTGGAGATCGCGGCTACCGCTCGCTGTCAGACTCCACTCATCGGTCAGGCTGATCGAGCCGTTGCCGTTAATCACTTCGCGCGTCGCCAGGACAGGATCATTATGCAGCGATAAATAGGCCATATTGATGGTGAAAGGATTATGGTTATAGCCCGCGTCCCATTCGCTGCGGTTGGGTGTAAAATCGCTGTTATCCAGGCGGAAACGGTAGCCGAAATTGTATGACTGATAGATAAGGCCGACCTTGCCGACATAGTCCGACCAATGGCTATTCAAATCGTTGGCAATGGGAAAATTCGGGTCATTATTCAGCCTATATTCCTGCCCGACCAGCCAATCGACGAATTCCTGCGATTCCACCTGCGCCTGACCGCGCACGCCATAACTCATGCGCGGGCCGTTTTCAACGCGGTCAAGCCCGGCATAACGATCAGAAGAAAAGAGGTTCGCATCGGTAAATTCCGGCAATTGACTGTCTTCATTAGGAATTTTTTCCGGATTGCCGCCACCGGGACTGGCGGTGACATTCACCACCGGCTCAATCGTTACGCTGGACGTTTGCATCTGGTCGATAAACGGAAAATGCCAGGTTACCGAGCCTTGCGGAATTTCACGGCCAGTAACACCATTAAAAACCTGACCGTTGGCTAATGTCACATTACTGACATCATAGACATCGGTACGCATTTGCGCTTCGAATTCAATCGCCTGTCCGTCATCGCTGATATAAGGCATATTCCATTTAGCTGTGCCCGATAACCGTCTGCTTTCATCGCCGGTAATGCGATAAAGCGACATCGTATTGCCCTCCAGGGTAACGCGCGAGTTATAAACACCCGGATCGCTCTGCCAGCTGACATTAGCCAAAGGTGCGACCACGGGAATCACCTTGGCGTCATCCTGACCGGTTAATCCCTGGAAAGACAGGCCTTCTATCGAAGCATAATTACGGTCACCATTATTGATAAAATTAAAGCCTTCGGCATACACCCGCGAAGTCAACAGCGAATCATTGCTGAAATTATAAAGGCGCAGATACGTATCGTCCGACGCACGCTTAACATCGAAGCCCCAGTCGTAATTATCGGTGAGCGTAAAATCGCCTTTGGCGTCGTAATTACCGCGTGTCTGATGCCCGGCGACCGGATTGCCCGCAGGGTCCGTATTCGGAGCACTGGCGATACTTCCTTCCAGATTCAACAATCCGTTATCGAATTTTTGCCGGTAATTTCCCGCCATCACATTTCCCTCCTTCGTCGTAACTATCGGCTCAAGGGTAATATCGCGATCAGGAGCGAAGGTATAATAAACCGGCTGTTTATAGACTTCGCCTAAATTCCGGGAGCGAAGGAAAGAGGGCGTCAGCAAACCGCTTTGATTATCAGCGCCAGGCGTAGAGTGCGAAAAATACGGTGTATAGAACATGGGTACATCGTAAATATCCATGGTCGCGTCATCATAGCGCATTTCCTGGGCGCCTTTATCAAGAGTGGCTTCCTTCGCCTTGAGAGACCAGAAGGGACTTACCGCATTGCCCTTATCATCGGTGCATTTGCAGGGCGTATAGGCCGCCTTGAACAGATGGGTAATATTGTCATCCACCTTGTGCGCCGCGTTTGCCACTACCACTGAATTATCGGCAAGGCGGGCCTTGAACTGGTGAATTACGCCGGATTTGAGGTCATCGGAAAACTCCGCCTTATCGGAAAAATACACATCCCCCGTTGGCGTGAGCATGCTGATATTGCCTTTGGCATGCACCGTATTCTTGCTTTGATCGTAGACCACCGTATCGGCCAGTATGATGGTTTGGTCCTGCGATATTTCGACATGCCCGGACGCGGTAACCACGCCGTTATCCTGGTCGTATTCCACCGTATCCGCCTTGAGCAGTACCGGCGATTTTTGCGACACAATAGGCTGCTGCTTAAGATTCGATTTCGGCAGATTGGGATCTTTTTGCAGCTTGAAGCTGGCCTGGGCGGAAGAGGAGAAAAGCGCAAGGAAAAGGAAACAACAGAGAGCCCGTGTCAGATGACAGGTGACGGGTGACAGAGCTTTTTTCTTTTTTCCGACACCCGACACCTGGCACCTGTCCCTTTCAGCCAATGGCTAATGCAGTTTTCTCCACAAATTACGTTTAGCAATAAACATAAATGCCGTAAAGATGCCAAGATAAATCATCACCTTGAGGCCCATCTGTTTGCGCGCTTCCATTTCCGGTTCGCTTGTCCATTGCAGGAAATTGACCACGTCACGCGCTTCCTGGTCGAGCGTGGCAGGCGTACCATCGGCATAGGTGACGCGGTTGTCCGACAGCGGCGGCGGCATAGCCAGGCGCTGCCCGGCGATATAGGGGTTGTAATATTGCCCATCAACCAGCTTTACACCGGCGGGCGGCGCAGAAAATCCGGTGAGCAGCGAATAGACATAATTCGCCCCATCGTGGCGTGCTTTAATGATCAGACTCAAATCCAGCGGCGCGGCTCCGTGATTGACGGCGCGGGCGGCGTTTTCATTTGGGTAAGGCGGGACGAAACTGTCAGCCGCTTTGCCGGGGCGCTGGAACATTTCGCCATTATCATTCGGGCCGTCGGTGATTTGATAGGTGGAGGCCAACGCGCTTACTTCGGCTTCGGAAAAACCAAGATCGCTCAGGTTGCGGAAAGCGATGCGGTTTAGGCTGTGGCAGGCCGAGCAGACTTCTTTATAGATTTGAAATCCGCGTTGTGCCGATTGCTTATCAACCGTGCCGAGTACGCCGTCGAACGACCAGTCAATTTTACGCGGCGCTTTCTGATCGCCTTCGCTGCGGGCAATGTCAGTAACACCGAAAGAAACCAGGGCGGTAAAAACAAATAAAAGACTTTTTTTCATGGCCATGATTCCGATTAGTGGTGAGCTGAATGCTGGGCGAGTACGGCCTTGCTGATGCTTTCGGGCAATGGCAGCGTTTTTTCGTATTTTGGCAACAGCCATAAGATGACAAAATGCACGAAATACCAGGCGAGGGCGATACGGCCGATCAGAAGATAAATTCCTTCCGGTGGCTGCGAACCGATATAGCCGAGCACCAGGCAATCCAGCGTAAACAGCCAGAACAGGATTTTAAAAACCGGACGGAAGGTCGCCGAGCGAACTTTGGAACGATCGATCCATGGCAGAAAGAAAAAGATAATGATCGAGCCGAACATGCCGATCACACCCGCCAGTTTCGATTGCACGAAAACAATGCTGGTAAAGGGAATGCCGATATCGGGCATCGAGCGCAAGATGGCGTAGAAAGGCAGGAAGTACCATTCAGGCACGATATGGGCTGGCGTCACCATGGCGTTGGCGGGGATGTAATTATCCGGATCGCCCAGCGAATTGGGAGCAAAAAATACGAACCAGGACAATATCAGGAAGAATACGCCAAAGCCCAGCGCATCCTTCACCGTATAATAAGGATGGAAGGGAATAGTGTCCTGCGGCGTTTTGACATCAATACCCAGCGGATTGTTCGAGCCGTGCTGATGCAGCGCCCAGATATGGAAAATCACCACGCCGACAATAACGAACGGCAGCACAAAATGCAGCGCATAAAAGCGTGTGAGCGTCGGGCCGCCGACGGAAAAACCGCCCCACAGCCAATGGACGATGGATTCACCGACGCCGGGAATGGCAGAGAATAAATTCGTGATGACGGTAGCACCCCAGAAGCTCATTTGCCCCCATGGCAACACATAGCCCATGAAAGCGGTAGCCATCATAAGAAGCAAAATAACGATGCCGAACCACCAGAGCAATTCGCGCGGGGATTTATACGAGCCGTAATACAGACCGCGGAAAATATGGATATAGACGACGACAAAAAACATCGACGCGCCGGTAGCATGGGCATAGCGAAGAAGCCAGCCGTAATTGACATTGCGCATGATATTTTCAACGCTGTCAAAAGCGAGTCCAGCATCAGCGGTATAGTGCATGGCGAGGAACAGCCCAGTCAGTATCTGCATCACCAGGCAAATCCCGGCGATAGAACCGAAATTCCACCAGTAATTCAGATTGCGCGGCGTCGGATATTTGCTGCCGAGGCTGTGATCAATGAAAGAAAAAATCGGCAGGCGGTATTCGATCCAGTCTTTGACCGATTGTTTGCCGACGGGTGTTTGCGAGGAATTTTTCATGGAGCTTTAACTCTTTTGATGGACTGTTCTTGTTTCGGATTGTTGCAAAGGGTCTTTTTTCCCCTCTACTTTACTGGCCGCCATACTATTTACAATCGGCTCGACAGCATCTTTTAAATGAATAGCGAAGTCCCAAGTAGCAAGCTCGCGGTAAGACTCATATTCTTCCTGCGAATCATTCGGATCCTTTGGCAATTCATTATACCTTTTTAGATTTTCAGCAAATGCCGTCCTATAAAAATTCTCAGCATCAGGATTATGGGCTTCCAACAACTGCCCAACGGTAGCAATCCCCATCCGTGACAAAACTTCCAAGTAACTTTTGTCGTAGAACTGAGGGCTGGATATGCCTTCTTTGAACATTCCCCCTGCAAAAACAACCTGAGCCAAAGGCGTATCATGCTGCAAGGGGGAAAATTCACCTGATTTCGCGTCCCTGGAAACTATTTTAATTGGAGGTATCAGGGGCATCCAGACTATCCAATCTTAATCCGGTTGTCGCTTAAAAACGTATATTCAGGCACGGCAAGATTGAGCGGCGCTGGACCTTTGCGGATGCGGCCGGCGGTATCATACTGCGAGCCGTGGCACGGGCAGAACCAGCCGCCGCCGTCGCCAGCACAATATTCGCCTTCGCCGCTTAAGGGTATGCAGCCCAAATGCGTGCAGACGCCGACCATCACCAGCCATTGCTCATGGCCTTTTTTGACGCGCTGATCGTCGGTCTGCGGATCGCGAAGCTCGCTCACCGGCACTTTCCGGGAATCGTCAATATCGGCCTGAGTGCGATGGCGGATGAACAGCGGAACGCCGCGCCATTTCACTTTGATCGTCTGGCCAACCGCAATCGGCGACAGATCGACCTCGATCGATGCATTCGCCAATACGTCTGCCGCCGGATTCATGCTGTTAATCAACGGCCATGCGGCAGCGACAGCGCCAACGCCGGCAAGGCTTACGGCGGTCAGCATCATAAAATCGCGGCGTGTAGGTTCAGTGGAGGAAGGCGTTGAAAGCGTATCGGGTTTTGGGCTCATGAATCAGTCTCGATAAATAGAAGGTCGAGCCTGTTTCTAACCAAAATAGTGGCGCGTGGCAAGTGGCAAGATAGTGATAAGCGACCTTAATTTGCGCTAATGATGAAAAGCCGCATGTATCATGGCGAAGCCCCAGGCGATGATGTGGTCTCCCATATCCTTGAATACACCAACCCAGCTATTGGCAACATCGACGCATGCTCCGACCGTGTCGAGGTTAAACAGGCATACGCCGAAGCCGGAAGCAAAGGTCATAAACGTAACCCCTGTCAGCAGGTAAAAGGCGTTGAATCTGGGATCGACCGGGGTCATAAGTTTAATCAACGATACATTTCCCACAAGGGATCACGCGGTGTTTGGTTTTCAGCTCGGTCTTTATCACAAAAACGCTGATATCTTTCCGCCGCTCTCCGAGCGTCCTCTGGTGTTTTTCCAGTGCCGGTGATGAAGTGCCCCAAACCATCTGTGGCTCCATTCGCCGTAAAACGAAAATGCCCACTTTCTTTATCGACTTTTCCTTTAAGGCGGTCATTATCTGAAGACATATTTATTCCTCTACCCTATTTGAATATAGCTTATTAGATTATCATAGATTTTTACTATTTCCTAGTATCACTTTTTGTTGCATTTTGAAGACTATAACAATAACCAATTGATAAATATCTATGAAAATAGTGCTTTTCGAACCCGATATCCCGCAAAATACCGGCAGTATGGTGCGTTTGAGCGCCTGCATGGGCATTCCCCTGCATATTATAGAGCCGTGCGGCTTTCCGCTGGAGGATAAACGCCTGAGGCGCGTGGCGCTGGATTATTATGATCTCGCCGCAATTATACGCCATCGTTCGTGGCAGGCGTTTATGGAGTGCGATCACATACGCAATGGCGCGCGGCTGGTGCTGCTGACCACCCATGCCACGCAATACCACACGGATTTTCACTTTCAGCCCGATGATATATTATTATTCGGACGCGAATCTTCCGGTGTGCCGGATTATGTGCGGGAAGCAGCCGCTGCTTCGGTTAAAATTCCGATGCAGGCAGGTGCTCGCTCGTTGAATCTTGTGCAGGCGGCTAGTATGGTCGTGGGCGAAGCGCTCCGACAAACCAATCAATTCCCAAAGCAGAAAGCATGACGATAGAAGAACAAAAAATTCAGGCCGCCAGCTGGTTCCGGCAATTGCGCGACCGGATTTGTATAGAGTTTGAGAAGATTGAAGGAGAGCTTGTCGCTAGCGATAAAGCAGCCGGGCGGTTTACACGCACTCCCTGGCAGCGCGCCGATGGCGGCGGCGGCGAAATGTCGGTCATGAAGGGCCGGGTGTTCGAAAAGGTCGGCGTCAATATTTCGACCGTCCACGGCGAATTCTCCGAGACCATGCGCAAAGAAATTCCCGGTGCCGATAACGATCCGCGTTTCTGGGCCAGCGGCATTTCGCTGGTGGCGCATATGTGTTCGCCGCTGGTACCGGCGGTACATATGAATACGCGGATGATTGTGGTGGGTGATAATGCCAAATCCTGGTTCGGCGGTGGCGCCGACCTCACACCGATGTACCCTATTGAACAAGATACGGCGGATTTTCATGCCGCTTTTCAGCAGACCTGCGACCGGTTTGATCCGGACTATTACGCTAAATTCAAGCAATGGTGCGATGAGTATTTTTTCCTCAAACACCGCAATGAACTGCGCGGCGTCGGCGGGATTTTTTATGATTATGTCAATACGGGCGACTGGGAAAAGGATTTTGACTTTACCCAAAGCGTTGGCAAAACCCTTGCCACCATTTACCCGCAATTAGTGCGCCGCCATATGTTTGAAAGCTGGACGCAGGAACAACGCGAATGGCAGTTGATAAAACGCGGGCGTTATGTCGAATTCAACCTGCTCTATGACCGCGGCACACGCTTCGGCCTTATGACCGGGGGGAATACCGAAGCGATACTGATGTCGTTACCGCCGGAAGTGAAATGGCCCTAAGCTAACATCTCTGTCTCATCAGCCATGTCTGCTTCATCGGCAGGTGCATAGGCAGACATTCTGCTTTCGACATACATGCGCAATGTTTTTTCCAGTTGCGCGCGCGAAATGCCGCTGGTGGCGGCGTGGCAGCGCTCCTGCGTCAGCACAAATACTTCCATGGCCTCGGCGTCACTGATTTTAGCCCATCCTTCCCGTTCGCATAAAGAATGGATATCTTCGACATGCCATAATTTACCGATAAAATAACCGAAACTATGAAGCAGCTCCGTTATTATTTCTATTATCCGTAATGAATGGCGGCGTTGCATATGGTTCATACTGTTGTCCCTTGTACTGGCCTTCTCGTTAATGTCAGGTTGCGGTTGCTTAACTAAATTTAATTATTAAATTAATAATCATTAATAATTAATAAACAGTTAATTTTTGCAGTTTTTAACTAAAAATTCGGATATATTTACAGGATGCGAAAATAAATTGTTTTATTCCAAAATGTTAATTATTGGAAATAAAAACGCTCCGCCGGCTGAGCCACCATAATGTCGCCAGCCCCGGCAGCGCCAGGAGGGTGGCGAAAGTAAAAAATCCTTCCCAGCCGAGCATTTCCGACACAAAGCCGGACGGTGTCGACAGCCATGTCCGGCCAAAAGCGGCGAAGGAGCTGAGCAGCGCATATTGCGTGGCGGTGAAACGCACATGCGTCAGGCTGCTCATGAAGGCGACGAAGGCGGCGGTACCCATGCCGCCGCTGATATTTTCCAGCGTGATCGAGAGCGTCAGGAAATGCAAGTCGGCGCCCAGGCGCGCCTGCAGGACAAACATCAGGTTGGTGAACATATGCGCCAGGCCGCAAATCCATAACGTCCGCGTGATACCTAAGCGAAACACCATCGACCCGCCGAAAATACTGCCGATAATGGTGGCGATGACGCCGTAGACTTTCAGGACGGTAGCGATCTGCGGCCCAGTAAAGCCAATGCCGATGAGAAACGGATTGGTCATAACGCCCATAAAGGCATCACCCAATTTGTATAATAAAATAAACAGCAATATGGCCAGCCAATGCGGGCGGGTCATGAAATCGGCGAAGGGGGCAACCACATGCTGGCGCAACCAGGCTGAAACGCCCGGCTTTTCACTATCCGTTTCGACGACGGCACTCTGCTCCGGTTCACGATTCAGCAATACCGTAAGGATGCCAATGCCCATCAACGCCGCCATGAGCGCATAAGTCGTTTGCCAGCCGACCGTCGCATATATATAGAGCGGCAGGGCCGAGGAGGCGATCATACCGAAGCGGTAGCCCAGCACGATGGCCGCCGCCCCTGCCCCATACTGCTCCGGCTTTAAAATTTCCACACGGTAAGCGTCGATAACAATATCCTGGCTGGCGGAACAGATCGCAACGAGTAGAGCGCAGAACGCTGTAAACCACGGATTCACTGCCGGATCGGCCGTACCCAGCATCAACAGGCTAACGACCAATGCCAGTTGCGTCGCCAACAGCCAGCCGCGGCGGCGGCCAAAAAGTCGGGTAAGAATGGGGAAAGGCAACGCATCCACCAGCGGCGACCAGAGAAATTTAAGCGCATAAGGCGTGGAGATAGCGGCGAATAAACCGATAGACGATTTACTCACCCCGGCGGTGGTAAGCCATACGCCAAGCGTCGAGGCCGTAAGCGCCAGCGGCAACCCGCTGGAAAAACCAAGCGCGAGGATGGCGAGAATTCTGGGCTGGGTGTAGACGGAGAGGAAGTTTTTCAATAAACTCATACGCAAACTATAATTATTCAGCGATACTACGCCCTAGTCATAAAAGACTTGCATTAAGTTAACGTTAAGAGAAAACTGATGCCTGTCGCAACGTAAATGCTGAAGTTATGGATACAGAATTAACAACCATGTTTACCGGAGTAAATACCGGTTATACGGGAGGAAAAATCGCAAGCTTTGCGGAAGCAGTGGATCTGGTGAATACGGCGCTCACCTTTATCAAAAGAAGCGGCGCGGCTGAGCCTGGTGATTACCATACCTACCCTGCCTTAGTGGTGTATGACCCGCAGCTTCAATGCCCTACAGGTGGAGAATTAGCGGTAGCGGTTACGAGTTCGGGAAGTGTGAGCGACGCGGCTATTATGGCCGAGCAGCTACGTTCGCGGCTTCAGCAATCATCCCTCTCGGTTTCAGGCGCTGCCGGTCAAGAAAACGTGTTGACGCGCGGATTAAAGATTCGAGCGCAAGGCGATCTTGCCGCTATTGCTAGCCTATGGCAGGAAAAAGCAACCGATGTAAAAAACGAAACCGGGATTTATGTCTCCGCTGGTATATATGATACGGGCGATGGCAATGTGATTATACAGGGTGAAGCCAATCCGCGTTATTTTCCCAGCGATGACGACAAACACGCATGGGAAAAAGCAGCCGCTGACGTTATCGGACGCGTGTCATCGGAACTAGGCTATCCATTGACCGCAAGTTTTCGCAGCTTAGGATTTCATTACCTCAGAGCTAAAAATACGGCGAATTCTCGCGGCGAATCTTTTTAAGCCGCTTCGCTTGCTGGGCTTCTTTTATCAAAAATCAAATCCTCCGCCGCCGCCACTTCGTGCGCCGGGATTTTATGCAGCGGCGCGATTTTCGAGACGTGAATGATAGCCCCCGTTAAGCCGCGCTTAGTGGCGTGGTCGAGATAGACCGAGTTCAGGACGTGGCGGGCGGGCGGGTTCAGGCCGAAGGAAATATTGGAGAGGCCTAAAATAATCTGGATGTCGGGCAATTCTTTGTGGATGCGTTCGATGGCTTCGAGCGTCCACAGGCCCAGCTTGCGGTCGTCTTCGTTGCCGGTGCAGATGGTGAAGGTGAGCGGATCGATCAGCAGGTCGCTAGCGGGCAGGCCGTAGCCTTTGCAGCAGAAATCATACAGGCGATGGGTAATCATGAGCTTGCGGTCGACATCCTTGGCCATGCCTTCTTCGTCGATGGTGAGCGCGATGACGGCGGCACCATATTTCATGGCGAGCTGCATACGCTTGTGGGCGGGCTCTTCGCCGTCTTCGAAATTGATGGAGTTGATAATGGCTTTGCCGCCGTAAAGTTTCAGCGCCGCTTCCAGCACGATCAGTTCGGTGGAATCTATGACGAGCGGCGCCGTAACGGTACCACGCAGGCGGGTGACCATTTCCGACATATCGCGTATTTCATTGCGGCCGACAAAGGCGGTGCAGATATCGAGTGTATGCGAGGCTTCACGCACCTGTTCCTTGGCCATATCGACGCAACTATCCCAGTCTTCTGCTTCCTGAGCTTCGCGGAATTTTTTCGAGCCATTGGCGTTACAGCGTTCGCCGATGGTGAGAATGGCATTGTCCTGGCGTAGTTCTACTTGCTGAAAGAGTGACGCTACCGCCGGAATCCAGTGATACTTGCGCGCCGCAGGCCGCGGACGTTTTTTGCCATTTTCCTGTTTCTCAAGCATGGCGTTCAGCGCGGCGATATGTACTTCGTTCGTGCCGCAGCAACCGCCGATGATATTGATGCCGTCCTCTTTCAAAAACCGCTCCATCCAGCGCGCCATTTCGTCCGGCGATAGCGGGAAATGCACATGGCCCTGATGCAATTCCGGAAGTCCGGCATTAGGCAATACGGAAATTTTGCGCGGCCAGTTTTGCGACAGCCATTTGACATGGTCCGACATTTCCTGCGGTCCTGTAGCGCAGTTGAGGCCCATGACGTCAACGCCCAGCGCATGAATCACCGTAGCGGCGGCGGCGATATCGCTGCCGACTAAAAGCGTGCCGGTGGTTTCCACCGTGACCTGCACCATGATGGGCAAGGTCACGTTTAATTTTTTCATAGCGATCTTGCAGGCATTGACGGCAGCTTTGACCTGCAGCGGATCTTGCGCCGTCTCCACTAAAAATACATCGGCTTTTCCGGCGATCAACCCTTCGGCCTGTAGCTCAAAAGAGGATTCCAGCGCATCGTAATCGATATGTCCGAGGCTCGGCAATTTTGTGCCCGGCCCGATGGAACCGACGACGAAACGCTTGCGTCCGTCATGCGCGAATTCGGCGATGGCTTCGTGCGCCAGTTCGCAGGCGCGTTTGTTGATTTCTACCGTCTTGTCCTGAAGGTCGAACTCACCGAGGGTTAAAAACGACCCGCCGAACGTGTTGGTTTCCACCGCGTCCGATCCGGCGGCGAAATATTTCATATGCACATTGCGGATAAAATCCGGGCGCGACAGATTCAGGATTTCCGAGCAATTTTCCTGCCCCCAGTAATCTTCTTCCACCTTGAGGCTGGCGCCCTGAATTTGCGTGCCCATGGCGCCGTCGAGGAGGAGGATTTGCTTGTCGATGAATTCAAGAAAATGGGTCATACAGGCGTAATTTTATACCAAATCAACCTAACCCAACATCTATTTCTTTTGCTGCCTTAAACGCTTCCACCACCGCGCCAAACCGGACACGAAGGCTCGTGACATCTTCCATTACGTTAAGTACGAGATCGGAATCGGATTGTTTAACAGCTTTTTTATCCGCCGTACTGCGAACTTCTCGGAATAACGTTTCTATCTTTGCTAATATTTGTTTATCCGCGTTGAGCACCATCTCAAATGTAGCTTTGGATGGTGGGCCAATAATGGTTTCTGCTGACTCTTCTCCCCACAAGGCGAACCTCAGCAACGCATCCCTAACCACAGAAATATCCCTTTTTAATTTCACCACTTCATCTCTAAACTGATGCAGGATTGCTACCTCTGCCACATCCATTCCCATGCCGCGCATGAGATAGTAATTGTTAGTCGATCCCCCTCTGCTTTCAATTGAGAGCCTTTTTTGTAAAAAATTCTTGCAGGCATTCTTCAATCGCAATTGATCGTCAGTAAGTTCCATTTTAATATCCTTTTATTTTTTTCTTCATAGCATTACATTTGGAAAGGTTAACACATAATGGCATTTTTTCCATTGAAATAACGTTAAATTGCAGAAAATCGCTTAAATCTTTCGACTATTCGCCTGAATTGCATTAATGATTGTATATGGCTAAATCCACTTCCCATTTCGTCTGTCAGTCCTGCGGCGCCGTTCATCCTAAATGGTCGGGGAAGTGTGATGATTGCGGTAGCTGGAATACGATTTCCGAAGAAGCCTCCATCGAAACCACACCCAAAGGCCTAACCTACGGCAAAGGCAAGAAAATTGATCTGGTGACGCTCGCAGCGGACGCGGAAGATGCCGCCCGTACCGGAACGGGTATCGGCGAGCTGGACCGGGTGCTCGGCGGCGGGCTGGTGGCGGGGTCGGCGGTGTTGATCGGCGGCGATCCGGGGATTGGGAAATCGACCTTGTTGCTGCAAACGGTGGTGGCTATTGCGCAAAAAGGCATTAGCTGCAGTTATATTTCCGGTGAGGAATCGGTGGCGCAGGTGACATTGCGTGCCAAGCGCTTAGGGCTGCTGAGTCCGAATGTGCAACTGGCGGCAGCAACGTCGGTGCGCGATATTATTGCGACGCTCGATAGCGGCAATCCGCCGCAAGTCCTCATTATCGATTCGATTCAGACGATGTATCTCGATAATCTTGACGCCGCGCCGGGCACCGTGTCGCAGGTACGCGCCGCCAGCCATGAATTGATAAAGCTGGCCAAAAAACGCGGGCTTACCTTGTTTCTGGTCGGGCATGTCACCAAGGACGGGCAGATTGCCGGGCCGCGGGTGCTGGAGCATATGGTCGATACAGTACTCTATTTCGAAGGCGAGCGCGGGCATGAATTCCGTATTTTGCGCGCGGTGAAAAACCGTTTCGGCGGCACGGATGAAATCGGCGTGTTCGAGATGACGGGTGATGGCCTGAAAGAAATCACCAACCCGTCGGCGTTGTTTTTATCCGGGCGCGAGGGCGTGGTCAGCGGCGCATGTGTTTTCGCCGGAATGGAAGGTTCGCGGCCTTTACTGGTGGAAATACAGGCGCTGGTCGCGCCAAGCTATATGAGCGCGCCGCGCCGTGCCGTGGTAGGTTGGGACAGCAATCGTTTAGCCATGATTCTGGCCGTATTGGAAACGCGCTGTGGAATACGTTTCTCGGATAAGGAAGTCTATCTGAGCGTCGCCGGGGGGATACGTATCAACGAACCGGCGGCGGACTTAGCGGTAGCGGCCGCTTTGCTCTCGGCGCTTTATGACATGCCCCTGCCCGCTGCTTGCGTTATGTTCGGCGAAATCGGGCTGTCGGGAGAAATACGCGCGGTGTCGCGTATGGAAGCGCGGCTTAAGGAGGCCGAGAAATTGGGATTTACCAGCGCGTATATTCCGTTAGCCACCTCTAAAAAAACCAATTTTAAAGGTTTGACCCTCGCGATAAAAGATGTAGAAACGGTGAGTGATCTGGCGCGGCAGTTATTTGGCGCTAAAGCAAGCCGCCAGCCCCCAGTCGCCAGTCGCCAGAAAACACTGGAGACTGAGAGCTAGTGACTGGAGACTGACGTGATCGAAACCCACCTGAATCTTTTTGACGCCATTGTCATAAGTATTTTAGTGTTTTCATGCATTTTTGCTTTTTTCCGCGGCTTTGTCCGTGAAATATTATCGCTCGGCGCATGGATCGGCGCGGCCATCGTCACTATCTATTATTTCCCCGCTATGGCGGCCTATCTCAAGCCGCATTTCAAAAGCGCCATCGGCGCGGCCGGCGTCGGCACGCTGATCCTCTATACAGCGGCACTCATCGGCTTTTCCATCATCAACGCCGTCATCATGAAATTCGTCAAAACCGGCAATGATATCGGCATGCTCGATAACGCCATGGGGTTTCTCTATGGCGTGCTCCGCGGCGTATTTATCATCTCGCTGGGTTATTTTTTATTGACCATCGCCATGCCGGAGAAAGAATACCCTGAATGGCTGAAAAAATCGGTGACACGACCTTATGCCGAAATGGGAGCAATAAAACTAGCCAAAGTCGCGCCGGAATATCTGCGGGAAATTTCAACGCTGGAAAAGAAAGCCGTGGATGAAATGCAGTCCTCGAATAAAACATCGGAAGAAAATATCCTGAAAGAGGATGCGGGAGATGCCAAGGCTCCCGATACCAATCAGGATTCTGGCGGCTATAGTCATACCACCGCCAGCCAGCTGGACCGGCTGATCAATAGCAGTACAAAACAATGACGCACCCGATGCCCGCCCTAATGGCATTCAGCCAGAACCCTCTGGACTCTGATAAATTCCACGAGGAATGCGGCGTATTCGGCATTTACGGCCATCCCGATGCCTCCGCCCATGTCGCCCTTGGCTTGCACGCACTACAACATCGCGGACAGGAAGCGTCGGGCATTGTCAGCCATGACGGGCATATGTTTTTCTCGCACCGGGCGCTCGGGCTGGTCGGCGATAATTTCAATTCGCCCGAGATCATGAATAAGCTCAAAGGCCATATCGCCATCGGCCATAATCGCTATTCCACTACGGGCGATACGCTCTTGCGCAACGTCCAGCCTTTGTTCGGCGATTTCAGTTTCGGCGGCCTGGCCATCGGCCATAACGGCAATCTGACCAATGCGATGAAACTGCGTAAACACCTGATCGATATTGGTTGTTTGTTTCAATCTACTTCCGACACTGAAGTTATCATCCATCTGATCGCCCTTTCCAAGCAGGCTTCCGTCGAGGACCGCCTGATCGACGCGCTCGCCCGCGTCGAGGGCGCTTATTCGCTCGTGGTGCTGGCCAATGATCGCTTGATCGGCGTGCGTGACCCCTATGGCGTGCGGCCTTTGGTCATGGGTAAGCTGGGTGATTCGATCATTTTTGCCTCGGAGACCTGTGCACTCGATATTGTCGGCGCCGACTATGTGCGCGATGTCGAGCCGGGCGAAATCGTCATCGTTGAACCCACCGGCATCCGCTCGCTCAGGCCCTTCCAGAATACGCCTAAGCGTTTTTGCATTTTCGAATATGTGTATTTTTCCCGTCCTGATTCTTTAAGCGAGGGATTGAATGTGTATCAGGTGCGCCAGCGCATCGGCGCGCAGCTGGCACGTGAAGCGCCGGTGGAGGCCGATGTCGTCGTCCCTGTTCCCGATTCGGGTATTCCCGGCGCTCTGGGCTATGCTAAGGAGTCGGGCATTCCCTTTGAGCTGGGCATCATCCGCAACCATTATGTCGGGCGTACTTTTATCGAACCGAGCGACCATGTGCGCCATCTTGGCGTCAAACTCAAGCATAACGGCAACCGCACGATGCTGGAAAACAAGCGCGTCATCCTCGTCGATGACAGTATCGTACGCGGCACCACCTCGAAAAAAATCGTCAATATGGTACGCGATGCCGGAGCGGTGGAAATCCATATGCGTATCGCCAGCCCGCCCACTACCCATTCCTGCTTTTACGGCGTCGATACGCCGACGCGCGACCAATTGCTCGCCGCCCGCTATAACGTCAAAGAAATGGCCGAGCTGATCGGCGTCGATAGCCTGGCGTTCGTAAGCATCGACGGCATGTACCAGGCCGTATCCGGAAAAAGCCGCAACAATGCCAGCCCGCAATATTGCGATGCCTGCTTCTCCGGCAATTATCCCATTCCGCTGACTGACGCCGAGAATGTCATGAACGGCTCGCAGAAGGATATCGTTTCGGATGTGGTGGATGTATGAAGGTGAGGTTATAGGTTTTGGGTTATGGGTTGTGGGTTTAAAGAAAAAATTCGTTATTTATCTATAACCTAGAACCCATGACCCATAACCTCCTTAAAGGCCGCATCGCACTTATCACCGGTGCTTCGCGCGGCATCGGGCAAGCGGTCGCTAAACGATTCGCCCGCGAAGGCGCGCATGTCATTCTGGTTGCCCGCGACAGTAAGAAACTGGAGGTGGTTGACGACGAAATACATAGCTTCGGTGGCACGGCCACACTTGTGCCGCTCGATCTTCGAGACTACGCTAAGATCGAGACATTAGCCGCCATGGTCGCCGAGCGCTTCGGCAAGCTCGATATTTTAGTCGGCAATGCCGCCATACTCAGCGACTTAACACCGCTGCCGCATGTCGGCCCGGAAGATTGGGAGAAGGTCATGAGCGTGAATGTCACCGCCAACTGGCAACTGATACGCTGTTTCGATGCGTTGCTCAAACGATCCGATGCCGGACGGGCGTTATTTGTCACTTCCGGAGTCACCACCCATCCCAGCCCCTATTGGGGCCCGTATGCTATCAGCAAATCGGCGCTGGAATCCATGGTGCTCACCTATGCCGCCGAGAACAGCAAAACGCCATTGCGCGTCAATCTGATCGACCCCGGAAGAGTACGAACCCGCATGCGCGCCCAGGCATTCCCGGGCGAAGACCCGATGACACTGCCCGAGCCGGATGCGATCACGGATGTATTTGTAAAGCTCGCCAGCCATGAATTTGGCCAGACGGGCGAAAAATTTTACTGTCAGGAGAACTAATGGACAAGCTCATCGCTTCCGCCTTTCTCGCCGTGCGCTCCCTTTTCACCTACGGCATGATGAAAATATTCATCAAATCGATCATCGTCACTTTGATCGCATTGGTCTGTTTCATATTTTTCTCCAGCCTGTTTTTCACCTGGCTGGCGCATCTGCTGCAAGGCCATCTGATCGCGCATTTCCTGCCCTGGCTTGGCAGCCTTGGCGCGACCTTCATTGCCTGGATATTGTTTCCCGGCATCATGCCCCTTATCATTAATTTCTTCGATGAGACGATAGCGGCGATTATCGAAGAAAGGAATTATCCCGAATCCATGAAAGGTATCGAACAGGCTTTCTGGCCAAAATTCTGGCATGATTTGCGCTTCTCGCTGACCGCCATCGGCCTCAATATCCTGGTTCTGCCCCTCTATCTTGTACCGGGAATCAATTTACTCCTGTTCTATTCTTTGAATGGTTATCTGCTCGGCCGCGAATTTTTCTGCATGGTGGCGCGCCGCCACATCAGCCTGCCCGAAACCGATGATCTGTACCGCCGCCATAGCGCTTTGATCATCACGGCCGGCATAATACTATCCATCATGGCCACCATCCCCATCGCCAATTTATTCGCCCCGTTCTGGGGAATCGCCACCATGGTGCATCTCTATCACCGGCTGGTGCCGAAATTGAGGATTGAATTCATTGAAAATCAATGAGTTATATTAATCCCATGCAAGCATCCGGCTATTTTGTCAGAATTTTATTGACTAGAGCACCCTCTATCGCAGATAGTACGCTCCTTTTTGAGGAACACTTACTCCCTCTCTGGTGCGACCCCTTCATCTAGCGGTTAGGATACCGCCCTTTCACGGCGGGTGCACGGGTTCAATTCCCGTAGGGGTCACCATTCTACGAAAAACGGGGCAATTTCCGAACCTATTATGTTACACAGGTTATAGATATTAACTTAAGAAGATATCTACCAATGTTTTTGGCGGAACAGACATATAAGACGGGGTAGGAATATCCAATAACTGTAAAATCGCGCTTGTAACTTGGGTGGTTGCAATTTCTTCCCGATGTTGCATGTATTGTGACAAATCCTTTTTCGCATCATAAATGAGGCATATACCCTGCGGTACGTGTTGAGCCGTGGAGCCGGTCATATCTTGTATGCTCTCGAGTGCCAATCCCATTTCTTCCAAATCATAGGCATTATTGCGGAAATAAACTTTAATAGCATCCCTAAGATTCGATTGTGCGATTTCCAATACGGATTGGGTTTTGTTTCATGCTTTTACATTGGGAGTTTTATTGTTAATAGAAAGTTCTTTGATAATTGCTATAAACTTCTGATTATAATAATCATAAGAAAATTGAAAAACATGTTGTGGTTCCATTGCACGAAGGTACTGATATTGATTCTCAGAAAATCCAAGAAATGCCATAAATAAATTTACATTTTTTATCATCAATTGATTCTTACATATTTCATGTGGTATAGGATTCTGCCCCATGCCTCCAAGACACAATATTTTATACTCTGGATGCTTACGTACAAATTTTATTAACTGCCCCAACATAGCATCAGCTTGCGACATCGCGTAATCAATCTCATTGGCAAAACGCCTTCTCCAATCAAGAGGCATTTTATTTGTTTCATAGTCATCTGGAAATTTAGCCGCCCAGTAGCGATGCATGGAGGAAGCAACATGATTTGAAAAGAAAGTGGCTACATCCGGTTGTGTTCTTTTAATAGCCATAAGCACAACATCAAATGTCAGTAATGCCTGGAATGTACGCCGTCGAACAATGCGATCCTTATTGAGTTGTTCACTAATTATCTGTTCTAATAATTTCCAATAGGTTGCGGGGCGGATACCAAGTTTTCCACTATATAGAATAAATGGAAGTATGTATTTATAACTCAAGTTCTTTCTTACAATACGGCCAGAACCTGAAACCCCTTGTAAATTAAGAGCCTGGAAATATCTCATGTAACCCGGAAATGTTTCATCTGTGGAAGCAAATGGATCAGGCAGCCAGAAAGCTATATTATTTTTATCATTCGGTACGGGATAAGAACCGATGCTTGCTCCACATCCTACCTTTACATGATGACTGCGCAAAATATCTAGCAAACGCGGATACATCTTATCAATTGGTGCTGTATCTTGATTATATTCTATGATTCCATGTGTAGTATCAGGAACACCGCGATGAAAGGTTTGCCAAGATGACCGCGGGTGCAAGTATCCTTTATCAGGGCAAGAAGCAATTAATTGAGCGGTTTTGGGAAGAATACTGGCAAAATAGCTTTTTTGATTTCTTGCGACATAATCATCAAGTACTTTATACGGCACTTCATTAAGTTCAAAAATAATAAGCTTATTTGACATCATCATCCTCTATAAAAAAGCGCGACAACCTAACCCAAATATATTTCTTGATCTTGATATAGCAAAACTTGTATATAGCAAAACTTGTTAAACTATTAGTTAATGGCAGGGTTTCTCCTCAATCCGATTGATGTATTCAAATTGTTGGTGAGCGAAATAACCATCAATTTCAACTCCGGGCAGGTTCTGATAGCGTCCACTAGGGGTCACCAATCTTTTCAATGGCTTACACTTCATTGCGTACGGCACATATAAAACGTACGGCGAAAATACGGCATAATGATAAATGAGAGAAAAAATTATATAATTTTATTCTGAATACCCTCACTCGTTAAGAAAGACGGTGGCGGGAATTGATGCTCCGTTTCCGTTCTAATGGTCATTGTTCGCAGCCGTTTGAAATATTTACCTTGTTCGGAAATAATTTTCGGGTTCAGCACCACCAGCGCTGTTTTCCAGCATATCCATATATCCAGCCACAGACTCCAATGCCGGATGTAATATAATTCGTAGTGCGTACCTTTGGTATAATTTTCCACGGAGTCCACCTTGTAGCGCAAGGGAGTGATCTGCATAAGCCCGGTGATGCCGGGCTTCATCAGAAGGCGTTTATGGTAATTGGGAATCCGACTGCCGTAATAGGGTAGATAATCGGTCATCTGCGGTCTGGGGCCGACCAACGACATATTGCCCTTAAGCACATTAAATAGCTGGGGCAATTCGTCGATACTGGTATCGCGCAGTATTTTTCCGAGGGCGGTAATGCGCGGTGCTGCATCCCCCCGTGTCTGCGAACTGTAGATGCCTTTGGCTGAATCGCTCATGGTGCGGAATTTATAAATAGTGAACTCGTTGCCGCCCAGCCCCGTCCGGCGCTGAGAAAAAATAGGGTTGCAGCGCTGTTCGATCATGATCAGCAAGGCGACGATTATCATCAATGGGGCTGCGACAAGCAATAGCCCGGTACAGGCCATGAGGTCGAAGATTCGCTTGCTCACAGGGTTCTTGATGGTCATGAGGGGATGGTTGGACATTCAGCGGATCCGCAAAGCAATGGTTAGCGATACTGCCATGCCAATGAGGTAGGTAGCGGAATAAATATAGGAAGCCGTCACCGCATCGAGATGATGCCGGTACAGGAAAGTCAGTGTCGTCATACACAACGCCAGCGCGGTCGCGCTTACGGTCAATAATTGCTCGCGGTGCTGCGAAGCGATGATGGTGTTCGCCAGACTCATCATGCCGCAGGCAACCATTCCGGCAGCCATGATATGCAGGCATTGTGCGGCGGGCATGAAGGCGTGGCCGAAGGTGATATAGACAATGAAGCCGGGAAGAAAAAAGGCCGGTGGCGCAATCAGCAACATGGTAAAAAGCCCCAGTTTGATGATATGCCATTTGGCCCGCCGATGGCCTTCCGGCGTGGCTTCCTGCGCGAGTTTCGGCAGGCTGTAGGTTGCCACCGCTCCTGGCAGCATCAATGCGGAATCCGCCAATGCCTTGGCGACGGAATAATAGCCGATTTCGCTGGTAGCGCCGTCCAGCCCCATGACGATCGTCAGCAATACGCCGGAATAATACATGACCATATTACAGAAATACGAGCTGAAAATCAGCCGACGCATAACATGAAAAGCCTCCCATAGCTGCGCGCCAGGTGGGAAGGCGTGAATATAGGGGCGAATATATCTGCTTCCTACCGTTAAGCGCAAAATAACAGAAGACATATTGGTGATGATCATCATCTTGGGTGATACTTTGCCGATTCCAAGCAGCCCAAGATTTAGCGACACGTTGGCGCTTTTTTCAAGAATATGCAGTTTGTTGTAATGCAGCCCTCTGCCTAGCCCGATCAGTATATCGTTTAAAAGGCTGGAAAGCGCCAAAGGAAAGATCATGAACAAAGCGAGCAGAAAAATGGAATAATTATGCTGCGCAATAGGTGATAGCAACCCGCAATAATAGAGTATCGGCAGGAAGAAGAACAGGCTTGCGCCCAATATGATAAGGTCGAGGAGGATAAAAACCGGCGTTTGGGCCGGCATTTTTACCAGGTATTTTTTTGAAGCGGTGCCGATGCCCAGCACCACGCAGGTCGTGCCAACTCCGGCGAATGCTCCCATCCATGACAATACGCCTCTCCCGTCGGCGCCAAGCGTGCGGCTGACGAGTATCGTGCTGATCATGGACACCAGCATCATGACGACCTGCACCACCATAGTGGTAAAAACCATGTGGTGGAACGACGAGATATTTTTCCCGGATATCAGATTGCTGATAAACCGGCGGATATCGCCAAACAAATGGGTGGTAATCGCCGCATCGAGACGCTGCTCCTCCTCCATTTGCGGTGCGCCTTGTTTTTCCGCCTCAGCGGTAATCCCGCGTAATCTTTCGAAATGATGCCGCTGTTCAATAATGGTTCTGGGGTTGAGAAGCACCAACGCCGTTTTCCAGCATACCCATACATCCAGCAGCATGCTCCAATGGCGTATGTAATAGCTATCGTAATGCATCCATTTGATAAATTTCCCCACACTATCGGGCTCGTAACGCAAAGGCGTAATCTGCACCATCCCGGTCAGGCCGGGCTTCATCTTCAACCGCTCATGGTAATTGCTGATCTTGCTGCCATAACGGGTAAGGAAATCGGCAGGTTCTGGTCTTGGGCCGACCAGCGACATCTCGCCTTTCAATATATTGAACAATTGCGGCAGCTCATCAATGCTGGTGTCTCGTAATATTGCCCCCAGACGCGTAATGCGTAATTGTGCAGACGGTGCCGTGCGAGAAAAATATTTTTCTTTGGGCGACTGCGTCATGGTGCGGAATTTATAGATGGTGAATTCGCTGCCGCCTAATCCCGTCCGGCGTTGGAAAAATATAGGGTTGCCTCGTTGTTCGATGACGATCAGCAGTGTCACAACAGCCATAAGTGGTAAGGCGAGTAGCAGCAGAATGCTTGCTGCCACAACATCGAATAGCCGCTTTCCGGGAGGCTGCGTTATGGATATATGCGGTAATGTATAATTCTCATCCATGAGGGTCTACTATGAACTTATCTACTATATCATTCTGCTCCTCCAGAGCAGTCATGGCTCGTAATTTTGTGAAATATTTATCTTGCGCTAAAATCATTTTTGGATTGAGAACCAAACAGAAAGTCTTCCAGCATATCCATATATCCAAAAATAAGGTCCAATGCCGGATATAATATAAATCGAAATGCACGCGTGCGGCATGCTTAACTATATTATCTACCTCATAGCGTAACGGAGTAATCTGCACGAGCCCAGTAATGCCGGGTTTCATTTGCAACCGCATGAGATAGTTTTTAATTCTGCTTCCGTAGTACGAGAGATGATTAAGGGGCTGTGGCCTTGGACCAACAATCGACATATCTCCTTTAAGAACGTTAAATAGCTGCGGCAATTCGTCTATGCTCGTGTTCCTCAATATCCTTCCTAGACGGGTCACATATGGATCCGAGGCACTCACAAATAACGGCTTCTCTCCATCCTGCAGCGGTTCACTCATGGTACGAAACTTATAAATAATGAATTCACTGCCACCCAATCCTGTCCGGCGCTGAGAAAAAATGGGATTGCAGCGTTGTTCGACCACAATTAATAAGGCAACAATTATCATGAGGGGTGCCGCGATAAATAATATGCCTGTCCCTATTATTAGGTCGAAGAGGCGTTTACTAGGCGGATTTTTGATGGCCATAAAATCGTTCATACGACTACCCTGAAACATGCTGGTTTGAGTGGTTATCCGTCAAAATAGCATTCTGCACCGCTTTAATGATCTGTTCTTGTTCGAGAGGTTTGAGATAAGGATGCATAGGCAAGCTCAGCACGCGTTTGCATGCGCTTTCGGTTTGAAGAAACAGATCTGTTTTATATCCTTGCCCAGCGTAGGCGGTTTGCGTAGGCATCGGCTTTGAATAGTAAATATTAGACGGGATATTCTGAGTTTTTAATAACTGTTGTAATGTGTCCCGATGATCTGTGGCAATAGTATACTGGGAATAAATAGAGCGATTATACGGTTCTATATAAGGCGTATCGACAAGATCAGTCAGATGTGCATCATAACATGCGGCAATTTGTTCGCGCTGTTGTGCCTCATCTGTAAAAAGTTCGAATTTAGCTAATAAAACTGCAGCCTGTAACGTATCGAGCCGCGAATTGATGCCCACTATGTCGTGTACATAGATTTCAGATTGTCCATGTACGCGAATCATACGTAGTTTTTTTGCTATGTTTTCATCGTTAGTAAAGCACATGCCGCCATCTCCATAACACCCCAAGGTCTTGGAGGGAAAGAAGCTGGTGCAGCCAATAGTGGAAAGCGAAAGCGACCTTCGCCCCTTATAGCTTGCACCAAAGCTTTGCGCGCCATCCTCGATGACGAATAATCCATGCTGGGCGGCGATGGCGTTGATCGCGTCGAAATCGGCGCATTGGCCGAACAGGCTGACCGGCATGATGGCCTTGGTGCGCGGCGTGATGGCTTCGGCAATGCGCTGCGGGTCGATGTTATAGGTGCGCGCATCAATATCCACGAATATGGGTTTTAGCTTCAGCAATAAGCAAACCTCAGCGGTCGCAAAATAGCTGAAAGCAGGCATGATTACTTCATCACCTGGTACAAGGCCCAACACCATTAATGCCATCTGCAAGGCATCCGTGCCACTGCCGCAAGCAATAGCGTGCTTTACACCGCAATAATGCGCCAACCGCTCTTCCAGCTCCTCTACCTCCGGCCCCATAATAAAGCGCGCATGTTCCAATACCTTGTTCATGCGCTGCTGGACATTGTCCCGGATCAGGTCGTATTGAACTGTGAGATCAATAAATTGCATCGTAACCATTTATAAAGTTTTCACGCCTATTATGCTTACTTGTTCGGAACATATGTGAATGTTTAAGTGTTTACTGTCATGTGCCTATTACTAGAGAAAATAAGTTTAAAAATCGCTAAGAACGGCGTTTTCTGGCTTGGATTCGCTCATATTCGGCAATTATTAAGAAACAGTTTCAATGCAACTATGGGAGGGGCATAATGCAGCCAATCCCTTGCGCATTGATTGGTCTTGGCCATATTTCCAACGCGCATTTACAGGCGATTGCTGCCTGTAAGGATGGCTTGCAACTGGTGGCTGTATGCGACCCCAGCATCGAAAAAGCACGAAAAATAGCGCAAGAATTGAATGTCGCCGCCTATAACGACCCGCGCCAATTACTGGCGCAGGAATCGCCTGAACTGATGATATTATGCACACCAAACGGGCTACATGCAGAGCAGGGAATACTCGCCACCAACCATGGTTGCCATGTACTGACCGAGAAGCCCATCGCCGTGACGCAGGCTGATGCAGAACAACTTATTCGGGCCTGTCATCATCACTCTGTCAATCTGATGGTTGTCATGCAGCTACGGTTTTTACCCACGGTATTAGCGCTGAAACGCTGTATTGATGAAGGCAGACTTGGCCGCATTTATTTCGCGCAATGCAACTTATTCTGGACGCGCCCGCAAAGCTTTTACGATGAATCGAAATGGCGTGGTTCCCGAAAGCTAGATGGCGGGATGTTCGTTAACCAGGGAATCCACTATCTCGATCTGATGCAATGGATGTTGGGAGAGGTGGAATCTGTGCAGAGCATATCGGCCACGCTTGGTCGCTCTATAGAGACAGAAGATACAGGAGCGGTATTGCTCAAATGGCGCAGTGGCACAATAGGTTCATTCAATGAAACTATGCTCACCTATCCTAAAAATATGGAAACATCGCTTACTATACTAGGCGAGAAGGGCAGCGTTCGCTTAGCAGGAAATGGCCTCAACCAATTCACGCACTGGGAAGTGGAAGGCGGGTTGCCCAGGCCGGAAACCGTCGAGAATTTTCATGCCCATACCGCCTATTACCAGCATGTGGTACGCGTGTTGCGCCATGGGGAGCCACCCCTGGTTTCAGGCGAGGAAAGCATGAAATCCCTGCAACTGGTCGCAGCCATTCACGAGGCCTCTCTCCCAGATCGAATAGTGCCTATAGTGTTAAACCGCTATAAGTCAATAAGCATAGGAACCTGACATGTTTTATAATTATCCGCCGTGGGCTCTTAATCTGGCTAAATACCTGCCTTCCAGTTTGAAAAAGAAATTGCGGAAACATCCCGCTCTTAGAAAAAAGCTGATGGGTCTGACTAATTTTACAAGAACACGGGAAGTGGATATTAATAAAATATTGTTGGGAGGCGATGGCTACATAAGCGCTTTTAATTATGCTATTCTGACTGACCAGTTTCTTCGCCCATCGACGCCTATTGCAAATGGGCCGCATGTCAGGCTTTTACAGGAATATGAAAAAAACCCCCGGTTATTGGACACTGAATCATTCCAGAATACGCCTTACCATGCCAATATTCTCCATTGCATGAAATATACGGGCCATTATTTTAATTCTACCAAAACGAAAGATACAATCACCATAGCCAAAGCCTTCCTGAGTTCTTATGAAACGGATAAAGCCTTGCAGGCACAGGGTAAGAAAACCAGTTTTGACAAGGAAGGCGTCATACTTCTCCCTATAAAATATTCCTCTTATTATCAACTATATGACGGCCATCATAAAGCAGCCAAAGCTTTTATGCTTGGTAGGAAAAAAATCCGCGCATTGATTTGTAAGCATCCGGTCGTAACTCCTGTGCAGGATTTATTACTTAACGTGCTTTGGCTTGAAGGAAGGCGTGAAATATATCAGCCGGTAGATCTTCCCGAAGTAAAAGAAGGTTGGACACTGGTTCGTAAATGCACCGATCGCCTGGAAGGGATGAAGTCTTTCCTGAAAGAGAATAGGATTAGCGCCGGATCCTATCTGGATATTGGGTGTAGTTATGGCTGGTTCGTGAAAGGAATGCAGGAAGAAGGCATGGATGCCTACGGAGTAGACCGGGATTATTTTGGCAGACAGGTTGGCCTTCAGGTGTACGGCATCCAGCCGGAAAAATTTTTCCTGTCCGATACTGTCAATTTTCTTGAAGGCCAAACCAGAACGTTTGATGTTGTGTCTTGCCTTAGCATCATGCACCATTACATCATGAACGATTGCGGCACGTCACCGGAACAATTAATAAAAATGATTGATGCCATTACGGGAAAGGTGCTGTTCTTTGAAACCGCCCATCCTCATGAGGGGTCTCTGAAAGAAAAGCTCCATAAATGGGATGAACATTATATTCTCGGTTGGCTTAAAGAAAATACGCGATTTAAACGCGTAGAAATTATTAGTCGGGATGGAGACGGTACTGGAAAATTTAAGAATCTTTATGCGCGGACTCTTTTTGCGTGTACACGTTAATCCATGGCGCTAAAAAACTGCATGCCTAAAGTCTCCGTTATCATACCGTGCTACAACGGCATGCCCTACCTCCAGGAAGCGGTGGAGAGCATATTGCGGCAAACCCTGACCAATTTTGAGCTTATCATCGTCGATGATTGTTCCACCGATGATTCGATGGTGTATCTGCGCTCATTGCAAGATCCGCGCATACGTCTGCTGTTTCATGAAATGAACAAAGGAGAAGCCGGAGCGCGCAATACAGGAATTGAAGCGGCGCAAGGAGAATATATCGCCATGCAGGATGCTGATGATATATCGCATTCAGAACGGTTGGAACGGCAGGTGCGTTTGATGGATGCCAATCCGGAGATCGCTATTGCAAGCTGCGCAGCGAAAACCTTTGGCTCCCAGAATCGGTACATACGGGTTTCCACGTCGCCCATGATAATCAAGTCATTAACCCCTTTCAAATATATGTTCTGCAACCCCGCTATTATGTACCGCAGAAGCATATTGGGAGAAAAACGCTACCCGGCGCTGCGCTTTGGCGCAGACTCCGCTTTCGTTATGAGTGCTGCCTTGCAATATAAGGCGAGTAATGTACGCGATGCACTCTATTATTACCGCGTACATTCCAAATCAGTCAGTTTTACTACACCAAACATGAAAGAGTATCAGCGTATTTTCTTCAAAGAACTTATACAGCAACGCCTCGGCTTCGAGCCGACACCGCAGGAAGTGGAATGTCATATTGATTTTACGCTAGGCTCTCGGGCGATACTTCATAATCCTGCTATTGCGTGCTATCTGATAAAATCTCTTATAAAAGGCCGCCATACTTTTTCTCAGCGCTGCATATTGGCGGCGTATTTTATCGGATATCTTCCCAGATCGGTCTTGCGCTATATAATCAAAGGGCTTTTGCAGTATGGGCATAAAACATGAGGCTTGCTGCGGGGGAAATTCTTATCTCCAACGTAGCACGTAATGCAGGATGCTCAGATATTTTTTAAGCATTCTAACCGAATAGAATGAAAAAAACACTAAGGACTGCCCTAATCCGAGTTGCTCATCATCGCGCAGCAACCGCCATACGGCATAGGCAGCTTTCAACTTTTTCGAAGATAAAGACCCTTTGCGCAAACGATAGCATCCGAGCGGGTGTTGTATCGCATGAGCCACATATCCACGCTTTAACAGCCCAAGCCACATGAGCATCTCTTCATGAACAACCGGCCGGAAGGGGTGATCCGGCAGGATGGAGCGGGCAACAACGCTCGTAAGCATGCCAATGCGATCGCCTTTGAGCATATCACTATAGCCTATGGGCTTTAACGCGGCGGCGAGCATAAGAATTTTCTGGCCTGCTGCGTCCATGATATCAAATGCGCCGTAGCATATATCGACAGAATGGGCCTGCATATAGTCTATCTGGAGACGTAATTTTTCCGGATACCAGATATCGTCGCTGTCAAGAAAAGCGATATAGTTCCCGCGCGCCTGCGCAATGGCCTGATTGCGGCGCGCCGAGACGCCTTCATTGGCGTTATTGTAAATAGTCTGAATACGTGCATCCTGCGCCGCATACCGGGCTATAATGCCCCAGCTGCTATCGGTAGAGGCATCATCGCTGATAATCAGTTCCCAATTGTGATACGTCTGGTCCAGAACCGACGTGATCGCCTGCCCGATAAAATCAGCACAGTTATAATTGGGCATGATGATCGAAACTTCCAGCATGAATTATATATTTAGCGTTTTTCGATAATTAGCAATGGCTTTCTCCAGCGAAAAATCCTGCGCCCGCTTAAGCAATTGCTCGCGCGGATAGGTGGTAATCCCGGTCAGCACGTTATAGATGGCGTCCCCCATCGCCGCTGCATTGCCCACAGGCACTAGCGTGCCGTATTCGCCATTTTGCAGAATTTCGCTGCTTCCTCCGGGACAATTGGTAGCAATGACCGGGCAGCCGCAGGCCAGCGCCTCGATGACAACCGTTGGCAGTCCTTCGTTTATAGAGGATGATACGAATACATCCGCTTTGCTCATATAAGCATAGGGATTTTCCACAAAACCCACGATGTCCAGATCGTTTGTAATACCCAGCGTATCTGCAAGTTCGGCCAGAGCATCTTTTCCCGGCCCATCGCCGAGAATAATCAGTTTGCATTCCATCTCCTGTCGTACGTTATGGAATGCTTTCAGCAGGGTAGGAAAATCTTTCTGTGGATGCAATCTTCCTGCGGCAAGCACTATTTTTTTGGACTTATCCTGTAACCACGCATGTGCCACGGGCCGCTGTGCATTCAATAGCAGCTCGCCGGCAACAACAGGATTATAAATAACCTGGATTCGCTTGGCGCCAAGCCATGCTGTTTTTGTCAAACTATCCGCACTGTTCTGCGAAAGCGCCACAATACTATCGGCAAAGCGAAACGATAGCCGGGCGAACATCCTGTAGGCAAGTATAATGATAGTTTTTTCGAAAAAAGAATTACGCGGATTCAGGTTCGGATAGGATGTCACTCCATGATCGGTAATCATCAACCGCGTATTGGTTTTAGAAAAAAATCGGGCGAATACGGCAACGCCATTTTGAAATCCGCCCATCGCTATAACGGCATTAGGCTTTTGTGTAACAATATACCGGCTGAATTTTAGAATAGGAAAAGCGTTATGGCTCTTGCACCCCAGATCGACAATATTGATTTTCTTCTCTTCAAATAAAGGCAGATAGACCCCTTCGCGTTTGCTAAGAACGACATCCACATCGATTCCCTCGGCCAGAAACCCGCTGGCAAGATTGAGTGCTACCCTCGCGATGCCACCGATCGCCAGCGCATTTAAATAAAGGGCTATCCTTTTACGCTTTTGCATATATCCGTTCTATTCATAACGATTGCACCGTCAACCGTTCATCCGCATCACGCATGTAAGGGCTGCCCAGAACCAAAGCCAAAAGCATCCATAAAAGAATTTTGTAATCAATGGTGAGGGTTAAGCCAAATATGCACGAGGCAATCATAAAGAGGATATACCAGTAACGCATGACGGAAGTCCCCATTAATTGCTGCAAACTGACAGATACCGCCTTGCAGGCTACCCATGCGAAAAGTGCCGCGCCTATCAGCCCGTATTTCAATACAATCGCGAAATATAAATTATGAGGCGCCATTGCCGCAAAATCGCCATCGGGCGATACATAGCTTTCCGTCAGCACCTGGCCACGTGTGGTGATAAACAAATCTTGCGCTCCATAACCACCCAGCAAATGCCCATGTATCGCATTGACAATCCCAGTCCATATATCCAGGCGGCCCGTCAGCGTTTCATCCTTCCCCAGCAACATAAAAAAATGACTTAGCTGCGGCGTAACCGCAGTCAGCAGCATTATCAATATGGTGAAGCACATGCCTGCAAGAAGCAGTATCAGGCACAAACGCCAATGCATCCTGGCAAAACGGATTAACAGGCCGGAAATACAAAGGGCACATAATGTAATGATGCCCGTCGCTGAGCCCGACATGACGATCAAAACTACAGCCAATAAAGCCATCCCGATGCTTGTCCACCAGACATTTCTGATCCCGGAAGCTGCCACGATCATGGTAGCGAAGGCGATATTGCTTACCATCGCCGATTCATTTCTATCGCCGAATGCTCCGCGCCACGAGCCATCTGCCTCCATCGCATAGTGAGGCAGAAGCAGGACAAAAAACCAGTCGGCCAGAATAATGGTAGCTGCCCACATCCATAGCAATGACAGTATTTCCTTGGTTGAAAAACGGGAGACTAAAAACAGTCCGAAAAAAAATGCCCATAGGATTTTTGCCACAAAATACAGGCTTTTTCCCGGATCGAGAGACCATGCGCAAGACAACAGCATGAAGCCAAGGAGAAAAAACACCCCTTTATTTTTTTGAAAAATAAAAATAATCCGCTTTCGTTCCAGTAAACATAAGGTGGCGGAAGCCATCCAGAATAAATCATAATATACATGGTACCATAATGGCGTTGCGGGAATCGTTTGCAGCCCAAAATCCACAACCTCTTCCCTTGTTGGCACGGCAAGAAGAGGAAATATGGCCTCGGACATAAAGATAAGGCAAATGAGCGTCGCCAGTTTTATAAGGAATGTGTACATTGGCGCGTTATACCCTCATGGATTCTTTGAACGGTGGTTGGCCGTTATCGCTTCGAGATAGGCTTCGACGGCCTTATCGACAGAAAATTCCCGGCCCCGCGCAATACGCTCTTCCCTAGTGCATGGAAACTTGCCTTCCAATGCTTCGGTAATCGCAGATGCCATTGCTGGGACATCGCCCACAGGCACCAACGTCCCATATTTACCATACTGCAATATTTCTCTCGAGCCACCCGGGCAATTGGTCGAGATTACCGGACACCCACAGGCCAACGCCTCGATCAACACACCAGGCAAGCCTTCGACAAGAGAGGAAAGCACTAACACACTTGCCTTGCTCATATACGCATAGGGATTTTGCACAAAACCGGGCATTGCAATATCGTCTTGAAGCTCCAGATCGCTTATCAGTCGCTCCAGTGCGTGCCGCTCCTCCCCTTGCCCCAGAATAAGCAACTTGCAGGCATATTTTTTACGCACCATGGCGAATGCTTTGATAAGCAAGGGGTAATTTTTCAGCGCACGCAGGCTGCCCACAGCCAGAATCACTGGCAGGAATGGTTCTCTGAACCACATGTGTTCCACATCCGCTTGTGCGAGTTGCAGCATTTCGGATGATATAACCGGATTATAGATGGCACTTACCCTGCCTTTGGGAAGAAAATAATATTTTTCGGCGTTCCTGGCACTTGCTTTGGAAACAGCGACGATCACATCGGCAAACCTGTAAAGAAAAGCGGTTATTGCCCTGGTACGCCCAACGGAATTATCAAATTCCGCTAATACGGAAATCGTGCTATGTATGGTGAAAATCAACTTCATCGACCGCAGAAAAATCACGCGTCCCAAAACGCCCAGCCAGTCAGAAGCATTTTCAAAAGTAATGCAGGCATCAGGGTTTTCTGCGCGCAGATAGGCCCAAAATTTGAGGAGATAATCGAGCCTTCTTTTTATTCCACATTTTTCGCGTGTTGTAGAAAAACAGATCAGATTTACCTTGGGAGATATCCATTCTCTGTCATAGTCGCCTTCTGCGGACAAAAGAAGAAAATCCGTTGCAATGTCCCGCGCCGCGAATCCGTTAGCCAGAAGAATCGCGACTTTTTCCATGCCGCCGCCACCTAAATTTCCACTTACCAAAACTATTTTCATATTT
>Ga0206992_1025_pt1 | contig 32897 bp, 57 predicted proteins | sample Alteio_BWMinCont_6_FD_153267 | JGI IMG/M metagenome (GOLD analysis project Ga0206992, IMG submission 153267) | Enriched cells from forest soil in Barre Woods Harvard Forest LTER site, Petersham, Massachusetts, United States -... | ecosystem: Environmental > Terrestrial > Soil > Temperate forest >... | reverse complement strand
CATGTTTGTAAGCCGCATGGGCGACCATTCAAGCTATCTTAGTCAGGTTATGCTTTCGCATGATCTTCGAATAACCATTCTTTAGGTTATCGCGACTAGCGGCTAGTTAGATTCTAGAGGCACATTCCGCAATGTTTGTATATCGCCCGGAGAGTTAGGCTTTAGGGTGTCTCCCTTACCATACCCAAAAAGAAAGAGCCCATCCGCATACGCAGCTAGGCCCTATCCACTATAGTGGCCAATATGCTCAAAACGTAGGACAGTCATAATGCGAAATAAGAAGGGTATAAAAATAAATAACGTATAATTTGATATATCTGGTATAGCAGTAGTCTTTTGGACCTTGACAAAATAAGGTTCTGGGGTTATCCTATGGCATGGAGCTAAAACAAGCGCAAATATTCGCAGAGGATTTAATTAAATTCTATTGCAAAGATTGGCGATTCACATTTGATAAGAGTGTACGCCGATTTGGTCGGTGTTCGCCTAGGCATAAGCTCATATCGTTGTCCAAAGCCTTAGTGGAACTTAATACAGTCGATGAAGTGCTAAACTGTATTCTTCATGAAATAGCCCATGTATTGAGTCCGTTAGATAATCATGGGCACACTTGGCAACGTGTCGCCAAAGATATAGGCTGTACCGGCGAAAGATGCTACGGAGACAATGTTATAACTGTTGCCCCTAAGTTTACAGGTGTATGTCCTGGGTGCGGGAGAGAAGTAAAGCGATTTAGACGTAAGAAAATAGCTTGTGGCATATGCTGCAAGGGAGTATTTAATTCGGCATATTTGATTCAATGGAGGAATGTATAATGCAAAAGATGAAATGGAACCCAGAACGTCAATGTATTACAAACGAAGATGGTAGCCTTATAGAATCACAATGGTATATAACAGATAGGTCTATGGGTACGATATCTTGTAGCCTTGTCCATATGCCCGATTCTACCTATCGTAAATGGCTATTAGAGGGCCTAAAAGACTCTGATAAGCCTATAGTGGATAATTCGGATCTTTGGGCATTTGATAGCTCAGGAAAAGAGAGTGTAGCTCCTACGTCCGGCTTTTTTTGGCCAGAATGTCAGAAATATAGCTGTACTAAACGAAGCACCCATGATTTTATACGGAATGGCACAGATAGGCATACATATTTATGCGATAAGCATATACACTTATTGAAAGCCGGACGATTCACAGAAATAGAACACGAAGCAAAGATAACTTATTTGCATGGGCAACAGCCATAAATGGGCCATTTAGCCCATTGATAAATAGGCATTTTGGGGGTAGACTAAACTAGACATATGGAAGATAGCACAATGAATCCAAAGGAGAATGAAATGAACCTTAACCCAATCAAAGCGAATATGACAGAATTACATGTTAATGATAAACTAACAGTATTGTTTAGCTATAAAACGCCGGTGGCAGCTTGGGTGTCTGGTGAAGGTTATTTAAGAACTGATAAAAAATGGTCTGTGACTACTAGCAGACATATCAACCAATGGTTAGCAGAGAGTTATATTGATAGACAAGGCGTGAATGATGGATCAGCAAAATTTCGACCGCAAGAATACTTTGATAATCTCATCGCAGAGGTGAAATAATATGAAAAGTGTAATTCATACTCAAGATTCATTAAAGTTATTTGAGTTTTTACAGAAATATCCGAATCAATGGCATTCTTTTGCCGATGATGCTGTTACGTTAAGAGCTTATATCGTCCGTGCCGTCAACTGTCATGAGGAATTGGTTCATTTTGTCAAAGAAGTTAAACGGGTAGCGGATGATGGAATGCTTACACCGGAATGGGCCAAGCTAGCAAAGCAATTACTTGCTAAAGCGAAGGGTCTATGAATGCTCTCGAATTGAAAGCACCTAAAGAGAATGGCACAGTAATTCTTAAGCGCACATTCAATCAACGATGGCCAGATGGTACAGTAACAAAGTTTTGGCGCATTGTGGCACCAACTACACATAGGAATTATCAGAGTGATTTATCAATCGAAGGATTAAAAGAATGGGGGGTCATTCAATGAAATCTATAATTGTGAATATCTATACGTTTGATGAATTAACAGATGAAGCAAAAGAGGTAGCGAGAAATTGGTATCGAGAAAGTAGATTAGATTCAGCATGGGCCTGGGAAAGCACTCAAGAAGATGCAGTGCAAATTGGCCTAGAGATTCTCGCATTAGATTGTCATAAAGCAAATGAGGGACAATTCATTGCAAGTGCAGAGGAATGCGCCCATAAAATTATTGATAATCATGGAGAGTCATGCGAAACATATACAACCGCTAAAACTTATTTAGCTGATAGAGATAGGACCATAGATGAATCCCCCAGAAATGAAGATGGTGAATTTGAGAATACGTATGAACTAGATCAAAATCTTGATAAATTAGATCGAGAATTTTTGTATAGTTTATTAAAAGATTATCGAATTATGTTTGAAAAAGAATTAGATTATATGAATAGTGACGAATATGTAGACGAAAATATTTTAGCGAATGAATATACTTTCACCATCAATGGAAAAAGGGAGGGATAATATGAAAATCACTCGCAAGTTTTTAGAAAAGCATAATGCTTGTGCAGAAGGTAAAGAATTTTTTCTTAGCGAAAATATATTAGATCATGAAAAAGGAATTTTGAACCTACTAAAGAAAAACAAAGTAAGTTGGGCTAATTGGCTAATTGTTCGACTTATGACCCATAGGCAAAAAGTACAATATGCAATTTTTGCAGCCCAACAAGTTCTTGAATTGTCTGAAGCTAAATATCCGACCGATGATCGTCCTAGAAATGCTATTAATGCGGCTTTAGCTTATCTTCAAAGTCCAAATAAAATTACAGCTAATGCGGCTTATGCGGCTTATGCGGCGGCTAATGCGGCGGCTTATGCGGCGGCTAATGCGGCTTATGTGGCTAATGCGGCGGCTTATGTGGCGGCTAATGCGGCGGCTAATGCGGCGGCTAATGCGGCGGCTAATGCGGCTTATGCGGCGGCTAATGCGGCGGCTAATGCGGCGGCTAATGCGGCGGCTAATGCGGCTAAAAAGAAACTTCCATTAAAGATATTACGGTATGGATTTAAACTTATTGGAAAGGACAAATAATATGAGTTATTGCCAAGCGTATGCTGCACAATTTAGATATGGAGAGCATAGACCAGAATTTGTTGAGGATAAAGACGGGTTACGTTGGGAACGTTGCCTAGATTGCGGAGAAATGTTACCATCTTATAGCGATACACAAGGTGGATAATGTATGATGTATTTCTGTAGTTTATGCTTAGAGGATCAAATAGGTAGTGTTTTGGACGCATGGGATAGACAATTAGATAAGATCATATGCAATAAATGTAGGGAGGGTAAAACTAATGGACCAAGTAAGACTTAACGGGGGATGGTCGCCACAACGAATAAGGTTTTCAAAAGAAGCCGTTAATAGATTTTATCTCATAGTAAATGGTTGTCGCTCAATCATTTCTTTGCCTGGTGAAGCATTGCGCGGGAGTAGGTTTAACGATGATTGGTCTATACTCGCTAGGCTTGAATCTATGCTTGATGAGGAAGAATTTATGCAATGCCCTGGTGCCTCAATAGATAAAGCATTAATAGACGCAGCGCAAACAGACTATTGGTATGCAAAAGAAAAAGATTACGAATGGCCGGAGATTATCGAGGATGAGACTAACGATGACGAATGAAGCACAATATCATCGAGCATATGGGCGGCATAGCCTTATTCCCGAATGCTGTATAAAATTCTTTGTGGATGAATGGTTACCTAATTATATAAATCATTGGCGCGATACGGCATATAATAAAACTATCAACAAAAGTAAATATGGCTATGTGCCATGCCCAAAATGCTTTAAAGACAAAAAGCTAGTGAAGATAAAGCAATGCGAGACTGAATGCAAGAAAGAATGTTATAAAGAGTATGAAATGGAGGCTATATGATAGCTAAACTAATTCTACTTGGAACACTTACAGCAACGTCTTATCGGGCTGTGCCGGAGCAAACAAAACCGGAATGTACAGGGAGGCATAATTGTGAAACGAGTATCGGTGAAAATGTATCAGAACTTGGCGTGGCTGTTAGCCCCGATCTTTTACGTAGTGGGCGTGTTCACTACCGTGATTGCCTCTATATTTCTGGTATTGGTTTTAGGATTGTTAACGATACCACTAATAGCCGTTTACACAATTCTGTTGATCTATTCGTCTATGAAAAGAATGAAGAGAAGGCTTTTGGAGTCAGACATTTAAAAGTATGGGTAGTTGGGCAGCCGGAAGAAACAGAAATCGCCAAGGAGATAAAATGAATTACAAAAGTTATGGCACTAGAAAAAGTACCCCTTCTCGGATGACACGTAAGCATATGAGACGCGATGTATTTGTGTCCAATAAGAAAATGGCTAGAGTACAGCGCAAATCTTTACGCCTAAAACGGAAATCGCTAGAACAGAGCGAAGAATAGATTAGAATTGCTAGTGTCTTACGTATGACTATTATTGGCCCCTTAAATGGAGAATGATATGATGAATTTAGCTTTAACTGAAGATAGCTTCTTATGCGATGATGGTAAAGGCAATGGTTGCGGAAGGTTGTTTGACAGTCTTATTGTAACCCAAATACACGGGTTATGCGCTGAATGCGCTGATGATTTACCAGAAGATGAGGGATGCTAGTGGCTAAACACACAAGAATACAAAAGACAAGAGTAATACAAAGTAGAAAAGACTCATCCCATACAGAACAATCCGCATACTGGGATGATGTAAATGCACGGGGCCATGGCGAGAATGGTGACGATGCACAAGAGCATCCTTGTGCTAATCCAGATGTATTGCCTGAAACGGAAATCGCCGCACCATCTACTCCGCAATTACTCATGGGCGAAGCGATTGGGCATTTACAAGGGCGGCAAAAAGAAGTATATTTTCTCACGATGCGAGAAGATAAATCACTAGCAGAGGCGGCTGAAATCCTAGGAATAGAGAAGGGAACGGCCCAAAAATATAGAGAGAGAGCCATTAAATTTGTTGAGCAATACTGTAAAGCGGCTATTGCAAAAGGGAGAGTATAATGGGCGATAAGATCAAGCAAATTTGGTCATATGTTCAGGATCTTTTAGACGTGCGCGGTGATGCAATCATGGCAGTTATGTCAACTGTATTTATCGCAAGAGTGGCCGCATCTGCTTGGGCTAAGTTTCCTCCATTAACAGTAAGTGAAGCGGCATTTTATAGCTCTGCGATTGCGTCTTTTGCTTATTCAAATACTGGAAAGCCTAAATCGTGATAGTTACCTTAGCCATGATTTGCGGAGCATTCACTAGTGCAGCATGGGTTGCGCCGAAACCCTATTGCTATTTGCTTATGATACTTTCTGCTGGATTATTTATCGCTATAAAGGAGTTGCAATAATGTTCAGCACTCATTTCAAGCATTCACTCGCGGTTATTGCCGCGCTAGTCGCCCTATTGCTTGGGGGCTATATATGGTTAAAGCACAAGATACATGATGTAATCGTGCCGCCACAAATAACACTCCCAAAGAATGATAAAGAGCTAATCACGTATAATGAAAATCGCCACACTATTACTGTAACTACGTCAAAAGGTACAGTGACAAAGTATAGTCGAAGTCCTAGTGTAGAAATACGTAAGGATGGGACAGTTAAAGTAGATGCGAATGCGTGGGGAATGGAATTACGGCCATTCTTAGGTATAGGTTACAGTGATACGGGCCGCGCTTATATTGGATGCAATCTATTCTATTTCCATCAATTCGATGCGGCAACATCCTTTGGATGGACAGCTGACAATACAAAGCCTGTATTTCAACCAATGCTTTCTCTTGGATGGAATTTTTGGAGCAATACGAGTTTGAGCATTGGGGCTAATCCAATACCATTTATTTTACAGCACAAACCAGAGTTTTCTGTATTTTTAAGTGTAAGATTATAAAAAGGAGACATAATAAATGCCTAGAACTATTGTAGATGCAAATGGCGGTGGAGATTTTAATCCTACCGCTTTATTGAAAGAGAAAGGTGCAATGCTCAAGGGTGTATTAGTGAGTAAGCGCGATGTTAAGACACAATACGGTGATAAGCCTGTATATAGCTTCAAAGTACTTGATGCTTCATGCCGGTTTATGATTGGCAAAGATAATAAAGAAGTGCAACCAGCAGAAGGCGATACAGTCGATGCATTTGCACCTACGCGCTTAGCTAGACAATTAGCGCAAGTGAACACCGGCGAAACAGTCACGATTACCTATCAGGGAACCAAGAAAGTCGGGCGCGGTCAACCCGCGCATTATTTTAATGTCGAGGTGGCCTAATATGCCCTTATTGAAATCTAAACCTGTGCAACAAACTGTCGATGCACCAAAACAAGAATCGCCAACCCCAGAACAACTTGCACAAGTAGCGGCGGCAAAGCATACAATAGCTAAAGCTAGTAAGGCTACTGCAAGCGATACGATGAGCAAAGCAGACTGGGCGGCTAAAGATGTTCGCATTTCACGGCAAGGATTGTTTCAAGCCGCGCTTCAGAGTGTGGGTATTCTTCAGCTTAACACTGGTAATACACTAGAAGATTATATGAAACTCGTTGAACAAGTGGCAGAGCGCGGATTGCAATTTGTGAATAAAGCCTAATGCCACATAGCGAGACTTTTATAAATGGCGTTTGGCATCCAAGCGTTTCCACAATAATTGGCGCACAACCGAAGCCGTGGTTAAACGCTTGGCGCGAGAAATGGGGAACATTAGCTACGCGCAAAATGGAAATCGCCAATGCCATTGGTACTGCGTTTCACGATTGCATAGAACAATATTTGGATACGGGTACATTCACTGTTGCTATGTCCACATATGATTCGTGCATTCCGCGTGTGACGGGCATGATGGAGTCTTGGATTGATTGGGCAGTAAACGTTGATGGAACTATAGATCATACAGAACTTAAAGTAATAAGTAAAACAAATACATATTCAGGTACGCTTGATGCGATAGGTAAACTTGGAAAGACAACTATGATTATAGACTGGAAAACAAGCAGCCGTATCTATCCTGATATGGATTTACAACTTGTCGCGTATGCACAGGCTTATAAGGAACAGACAGGAGTAGATATTAAAGAAGGCATTATTGTGCATGTATCCAAAGATAAGCCGCGCTATAAACTTACTACTAAAACATTCAAACTTGGCAAGCGCGTATTTAAGAAGTTTCTAAAGCTACGCCAAATGTTTGATGATATAGTGACTACTAATCCACTGGAGAAAGTTTATGAGTAAAGCTATCCTTGAATTCAATTTGCCCGAAGAACAAAGTGAATACTATTGCACTATTCATGGTGCAGATTGGAAAGCCATAGTATATGATCTGTCTATGTTTCTTCGGGATAAGTTGAAGTATGGTCATAAATATAAAAATGCTGATGAAACATTAGAAGCTATGAAAGAATTTCTATGGACTCAATGCAATGAGTCCCATCTTGATCCTTGGGAGGATTAAATGCGAAAACCACCATCGACGAAACATCAGGCAGTTAAACAGCTCAAAGTGTGCATTCGTGAATCTCGCAAGATTGCTAGACAGATTAACCGTAAACTAGAGTCGCTTGCACAATGGAATAAGATGGTACAGCAAGCGAAAAATAAGCTAGTTGAACTATGCGGGTTAAAATGAGAGAGATGAATCTCCTTGACAAACTCGCGTTTCTCTGTTATACTTTAGTTATGTGGTGGACTCGTTGAAACGTAAGCGAGTGCGGAGATGCCGATGCAAAGAGTGCAAAGAACGCGAAATGTGGAAGGATCTAGGATCTAAATGATGTTACATGCGCTTCGCTATGCCGCCGATGGATTCGCTGTGTTTCCTTGCCGCCCTAATGGCAAAGAACCGCTTGGCACACTCGTCCCAAATGGATGCCTTGATGCGACGACTGATGCAGAGACAATAAGAGGATGGTGGACAAAATGCCCAAACGCAAATATAGGGATAGCGACGGGTCAGAAGTCAGGGCTAGCTGTCGTGGATCTGGATGGGCCGGAAGGTGCGATTTCAGGGAAGCGTTTGCAATTAACCTCGAATATTATTGCCCTAACGGGGAATGGAAAACAACTTTTTTACGCAGATACCGAAGGCAAACTGCGAAACTCTGTCAAAAAGATTGCACCAGGAGTGGATACAAGGGGTGCAAATGGATATGTTGTAGTATCCCCTTCTCTGCATCCAAACGGAAAAAGATATACATGGCAAAGTCAACCATTGACTCGGCACCTCCTTTCACCACTCCCCACTCTTTTTTCTACAATCCCCACATCTGGCGCAAGCGTATCAACAATACGAAAGGCTGATGGCTGGATTGCAGGTGCGCTCGAAGAAATGAAGAAAGGTCATGTGCATAATACTTTAATAAGTGTGCTTGGTAAATTTCGTAGCCACAATTTCAGTGAAGAAGATACATATAAACTCTTATCTCCATATGCTCTAGTAGATGGGCGACCGTTTGAGGGATTGCGGGATAAGATTGCAGAGATATGGAAACGGTATCAGCCACTATCAAATGTAACCGGAAATACAGAAGATATAGATCAATTTCTTGATAAATTAACAGAGGTGGAATGGATATGCAAGCCCTTCTTCGCAAAAAAGTCATTCGGATTCGTCGTTGGATTGCCGGAAACGCTAAAAACCTGGCTCTTAATAGATCTGGCTGTAGAAAGTGCGAGGGATTCAGGGAATTGGCTGGGCATTTTTGGCGTAGCTTCGAGCCGAGTCTTGTTTATAGATCAAGAGAGATTCAAGGGGGAAACCCAAAGGCGTTTCAATGCAGTTATTGCGGCGAAAGGATTGAAGCGTTCCGATTTAAAGGGAAAACTCTTTTTGAAATGTGGAACGACTATCAAGCTCGACTTAGAGGATTCCCTGAGGGCATTTCGGACGGAATTATTATCTCTTCAGCCGGATCTGGTAATTGTGGATTCTTTCGCTACCTTTCACAATTCGCCTGAAAATGATCGAATGGCCATACAGCAAGTGCTTAATAATATTAAGGCTTTGCGCGATGAGGTAGGATGTGCGTTTCTCTTTATAAATCACGAAAATAAATTTGCATATCCTAGTGGAGAGCCGCAAGGTGAACCGCATATGGGCACAATGGCGGGGAGCGTGGGCATTGGTGCAGCGGCTGAATTCTGTTTAACAGTACGCAAGGTGGAACAGGGCACAAGTATTGTGTGGCACACAAAGAGTACATTGGCATCAGGGCATAAGAGCTTCTATGCGACAGTCAAAGATGTAGAGAATGGAATAGAAGTAAGGGCATTGGAGGATTAGTGTGGACATATCTCTCATGCGTGGATTGGACTTATTCTCCGGCATCGGTGGAATCACTAAAGCCTTGGAGGATTACGTTAGGCCAGTTGCCTATTGTGAAATCGAGCCCTATGCCAGAGGTGTCCTGCTCTCTAGGATGCACTCAAGGGACATACCGCTCGCACCAATATGGGATGATGTATCAACTCTTCGTGGAGCCATGCTCCCACAAATTGATATTATCTATGGTGGATTTCCTTGCCAAGATATCAGTATTGCAGGAAAGCGAGAAGGCTTGGAGGGAAAGCGTAGTGGCCTTTTCTTCGAGATCTTGCGCTTGGCCCAAGAAATCAGACCCATATTTATATTCCTTGAAAATGTCCCAAACATTCGTACCAAAGGACTTAACCGAGTTGTGCGAGAATTGGCCGAGATCGGGTATGACTGTCGCTGGGATACTTTATCCGCTTCAGACGTGGGAGCGAACCACAAAAGAGAACGATGGTTTTTGTTGGCGTACACCGCAAGCGCGAGATTGGAAAGGACCACAAGGACGAGCATACAAAGGAATAGCAATGGATTTACCTGCACAAGTGCAAATGTGGCCAACACCAGCCGCGAGCCAAGTACACAAGAAAATACGGGCATTAGCACCATCCGAAGTGAACAGGACACATGGCCAAATGACAGTAGGGGCAATGGGCGAACGGTATCCAGAAACGATTGGTGGCTATCTGAACCCAGTGTGGGTAGAATGGCTTATGGGATACCCCAGCGGGTGGACCGCTTGCGCTGCTTGGGCAATGCCGTTGTACCCGCGCAAGCGAAGGAAGCATTCGAGCGTTTAATGGGCCTTAAATAGTGGGATTTATAATCAAATGTATATGGTGCGGAAAACGCAATCGCCAAGGATGCTGTAAAATTTGTTGGATTGAATTTTCTCGTTTTATGAATAAGGAGTAGTTTATGAAAAAAGAATTGGATGAAAAGTTATGTAAACTTGCGCCCTATCTCTTTGCCGATAGACACGCAGATAAGCGAAGTACCGCACTATGTTGGGGCTTCGAATGCGGCGACGGTTGGTATAAAATTCTCGAAGAAGCTGCACTAAAACTAGAGCCTTTATGCAAAGCAGAGTATGATAAATATGCTCCTTTAGAGAAATCATGGTATAAACACGTTCGCACGATCTTATATAAGGTAGCCAAAGTTCCATTGCTTTTTAAACTACTCTATCGGCTTGCAAATACATTGTTACCGAATTTAAACAATGCTTTTAATTGGTATGGCGGCGGTCCCCGCGCTTCTCAGATTAAAGAAAAGTACGGAACACTTCGTTTTTACTTAACCCATAGTACCGACGAAATGTATGCTATCACCGTCGAAGCCGAACGAAAAAGTAAAGATATATGTGAGATATGCGGCAAACCTGGGAAACTACGAGAAAGAGGATGGCTTTATACTCGTTGTCTGGCGTGTTGGAAAAAGAAATCCCGATGACACTAGACTACTATAAGATCATGCCAAAATGGACTACTGATAATAATCCTCCTGGTAGCAGTTATAATTATGCCTATTATTTTATCCATCCTTGGAAACTTGTCAAAGATTGGTATCGCCAAACAAAGTGGTTCATTCAGCGTGGCTATCGCGGCTATGCAGATTGCGATGTATGGAGCATAGATTGGTATTTGACAGATTGGCTACCCGCGGCATTGCACCAACTCGAAGATAATAAAATTGGCTATCCTTGCGGAATGACAGCTAAAGGATGGCGCATATGTCTGGCCAAGATGACTGATGGCTTTATTGCGGCGCGAGAAATACAAGAAATGAAGTATAAGTACAAAAGTTCGCAAGAACGGGCGGCATGGCGGCGGTTTAATCGCGGAATGAAGTTATTCCGCAAACATTTTTTCGATCTTTGGGATTAAGATGACCACATACAGACTTTTCTGGATACTCTTAAAAGCAATCTGTCGGGGATATGGGCAATCTCCTGTTTATTTTGACACAGAAGCCCGAAAATTTGAGTATCATATGGCAAAAGTTGGAAGGGCATATTGTGAAGATTCACAGATAGGCGATGGATTTTGGATCATACTTCATGAGGAATGGTAAAACCATGCAAAAAGAATGCCCTATATGCGATTATCCTTTCCGTGATGGCGATGATGTAGTGGCTATTATGGCCGCTAAATTCAAAGTAATTGACAGTAGTGTTAATTTTGCTATTGAGCATCCGACAAAGTGTATCGAATTAGTTCATAATGAGTGTTTCGATTGGCAAGATTATGAGGATGAAAATGACTATTGACCAATTAGTAAGAGAAGCCCACACTACTGCGATAGACAAGGGGTGGTGGATATTTCCGCGCACCGATTTGGAAATACATGCGCTTATCCATTCAGAAATTGCCGAAGCTACAGAAGCAGTACGTGAAAAAGGCGAGTATGCACATATGGAAGAATTGGCGGATGCAGTTATTCGTATAGCCGATTTCTTTGGTAAGAAAGGATGGGATTTAACTACTGCACTAGGAATGAAAATGGCCTATAATCGCACTCGGCCATTTCGACATGGGGGCAAACGAGCGTGAAATTGGCCTATGATGTGTATCTTGCGGGAGCTATGCACGGGCGTTTAGGCCGCGATGTGCTTACCGAACGCGAAAACGCTCGCTCTATATGTCGTCAACTTGGCTTGCGCTATTATTGTCCGGCGGAAGATGAAGCCGTGAAGCCTCACGCAATAATAGATAAGAAACCCAGTTTAAAGCGCATGAAATGGTATGTGAAGAAGGACTTTAAGCATTTGGATCAATGCCGCACTATTCTTATTCTGACGGGGGATAGCTCAAGTGCGGGTACCATGTGGGAAGCTACGCGAATGTATTTTAAATGGCGGCGACCTATTGTGCTTGTTGCTCCTCGAATGTTCGATAGACAACTGGTTAATTTTACCACGGTGCTGGCAACAAAAATCTGCGCTACGCAGCTATCAGCATTGCGCTATATCAAAGGTAGGTTAAAGTGAAAATATACAGAGTGATTGATGATGCAGATTGTGTTCTAACGACTTTCGACGAGTTAACTGCGCTTAGGCGGCTTCGACAGATTATGGAGAAGCATGATGTAACATGGGGATGGATTGATGAGGAGGTAATTCGCTAATGCCTTACCTTGATAGTGGTATAAGAGCAAGTTTAGAGGATGGGCGAGTACCTACTGAAGCTGGTGAATTGAATTATCTGGTTACGCGCCTATGCGATGCATTTCTAATGAAAACAGGATTAAGTTATAAGAATATTAATCAAGCTATTGGTGCTTTAGAATGTGCAAAGTTGGAACTATATAGGCGTGTAGCAAGCCCATACGAAGATAAAAAATCTAGGGAAAATGGAGAAGTTTATGCATCTATCAACAGCCTATAAACTAGCTTACTTTTTTGCTACTGTAGACTTTATATGTGCCACAATATGTGCGGTACACGGGGATTGGTTTTTTATTCCTTTTCTTGTGCTATCTTGGCTAATGTGGTCTTGCGGAATGTACCTCCGAACTCGCGCTAATGAGAAGATAGGAGAATAGAATGTCTCATGGAACCACAGTAGAAGTGAAAAATGCAAACTTTGAAAAGTTCGCGGCTCTTATTGGCAATCAATTCAAGCATGGCGGTGATAAGTATAAACTTCAAGGATTCAATGACAGAGAAGCTACAGATGTTATATCTTCAATATTCGGCGGAGAATCAGAATTTGATTGGGTGCTTGGTACGATGATGAAATACTTGTTTCGTTTTAAGAATTTTCAACGGGAGAAAGATCTATTAAAGATTTGTACTTATGGGTATATTCTTTGGTTAAAAATGGGTGCCCATTTGAAAACCGAACATGATGAGGATACAAGTAAGTGACCTACGAAGGTAAACGCATCGTAATTATCGACTGGGAAACCTACTACGATAGGAAACTTGGTTATGATCTAAAATCCATAAGTTGTACTGAGTATGTACGCGATAGCCGCTTTTGGCCACATGGCCTCGCCTACCGCTTCTTGGATGATGAAAAGACACATTGGGTAGCTGGAACGCATCAAATTGAGGCATGGATACACGCTGTAGATTGGCAGAATACGGTTGTGGTAGCCCATAATGTGCGTTTTGATGGGGCTATCCTCGCTTGGCGATTTAATGTTAAGCCTTTTGCGTGGATGGATACTCTTGGTTTAGCAAAGGCTGTACTTGGTGAAAATGTATCGGGGTATTCACTAAAGCGACTAGCTGAATACTTGGGAGCGGTTACTAAGGGAGAAATCTCTTGCGAGGGTGTTCTACACCCTTCCCAAGAGCAGTTAGTCGCTTTAGGAGAGTATTGTAAGAACGATGTTGAAATCTGCAAGGAGATTTATGAAAAGCTCATCTCGCAATTCCCGCAAAGCCAATTATCCGCTATGGATTGGACTATCCGAGCTTTCATCGAGCCGAGGCTCACTTTGGATGCCACAATATTGCGGAAAGGGGTTGAAAATGAAAAAGCGCGGCGCGAAGAAATCATTAAAAAAAGCGGGATTGACAAATCTATCTTATCAAGTAATAAGCAATTTGCCGAGTACTTACAACACGCAGGATTCCCTGTGCCAGTCAAAACAAGCGCAAGAACAGGCAAATCAATCCCTGCTTTCGCAAAAACGGATGGAGGGCTTACCGAACTCTTGGCCATGGCCCCAGACCTCTATGCCGCCAGAATTGCCAGCAAAAGTAATCTACTGGAAACTAGGGGGGAATCCTTACTTGCTGTCGCTAAAAGTGGTTCTTTTCCGTTTGATGTGGGATTTTCAGGCGCGGTGCAGACGCATCGCTACTCAGGCGGCTCTGGTGCTGGTGGAAATCCGCAGAATTTTACACGTCAAAGTTTTCTTCGTGAAGCAATATGTCCTCCAAATGGTTATAGTCTTATTGTCGGAGATTTTGCGGCGATTGAACTCCGCCTATTATCCTGGTTGGCAAAAGAACCAAAATTAATGGGAAAGATCATTAATGATGAAGATATATATTCGGATTTCGCATCTTTAAAGTATGGTCGGCCCATTACAAAAGCTGATAAAGTGGAAAGACAATTCGGCAAATGTTCCATTCTTGGACTAGGCTATAATATGGGCGCAAAGAAGTTTAAATTCACGGTTAAGACACAAACCGGGATGGATATAAGTGAGGAGGAAGCATGGAGAACAGTAGATCTCTACCGAACGGTATACTTCAATGTCCCAAAACTATGGAAGCAGGCTCACGATCTTTTACCGCTTATTTCTGCTGGCCGAATAGGCTGTATTTGGTTTGCGCCGTTCATAAAAGTAAAGCAAAACATGCTTGTATTGCCATCGGGCCTAAAGATACAGTACCCCAATCTTCGACAAGTGAACGATGAATGGGTTTATGATGTATATCGCAAAGTATATGAAGCGGAGGCAACAAAACTATATGGTGGAAAAATTATTGAGAATATTTGTCAAGCTCTTGCCGGAGAATTATGCAGAGAAGCTATCGAAAGAGCTGAAACAGCAGGGTTATGGGTCGTGGGGCAAGTACATGACGAAATCATTGCTATTAGCCCATTTGAAAGCGCACAAGAAACTGTTAAAATATTAAAACAATGCATGGAACAAGCACCCAAATGGATGCCGACTCTAAGACTAAAAGCGGAGGTGGGATATGGGAACAATTGGAATAGTGCGAAATAGTAAGAAGAAACAGCGTACAAATGCCGAACTAGAGATAATCATAGATAGATTTGCAAAAGCTATGCGAGATGCACATAAACCTTATATCGCTATGCACACATTATTAAACCACAACTATCGCTTTACTCCGAATATGGCTATTGCATGGTGGGAATATGTCGAATGGTGCAGAAAAAATGGTTAATAAAATCGGATATGCCATTTTGAAGGGAAAATGCCTTTACTTTGATGACCTCGGTTGGGATATGGTAAGAGCGATTGCTAAGCGAGCAAAGAAATCGCCTAAATATATTGTTATTGGCGCACTAAAGCGTTACGCAAAGAGGTATGGAAATGAAAAAAGCAAAGACGCTTGAAACTAAGTTAAGATCTGCGATAAGACTTATATGGTCGCGGAGTGCGGAGCGCAGAGCTATTCTAAAAGCAGCTACGGTAGAGGCAGAAGATATAACAGGAAATAAAGAGTTTAATTGTCCTATTTGTAGTAGACGATGGCCCATTCAAATGGCCGAAGTGGACCATGAGCCTCCTCTTGGTACATTAATAAGTTGGCGAGAAGTTGCTAGTTTTATTGACCGCATGTTTTTCGGGCCACAAAGAGCGATATGTAAAATATGTCATAAGAAAAAGACCGCAGAACAGCGGAGGAAAAAGTGAATGATCCTTCTGAACTTGATATTGCCCAATTAAAGTTTGAGATGCGCCAAATGTACGGGCATCTTGGATTTGAAGGGTCATTACAAGTATTGTATGAGATGTTACTTGGTGCAAATACATTAGCCGAAGTTATTATGGAAGAGAGGAGCAAAGATGGTAACTAGAACGCGTGTTTGGACCATTACTTGTCCTATGTGCCACGTTGAAATGTTTAGTAGGGCTAGGCATGACTATAGAACATGCGGTTGTCCGTTTCAGGCGATGATAGATGGTGGCTTTGCTGGATATGTGCGCTATGGCGGTCAAGATGTAATCCCTCTGAGAGAATCATTTCGCTATCGTTTCGTAAAGGCATCAAAACAGGAATTGTACGATGATTGGAACTGTAGGCGTAATAGATTCGGTATTATAGCTAAAAAAGGAGCTAAATAGTGCCTAATTTAAAAGTTTTAGTCCTAGATATCGAAACCGCGCCGATGACGGCCTATATTTGGGGACTTAAAGATCAATATGTCGATGTAAAACAGATAAAAACTGACTGGTGCGTATTGGCATGGGGCGCAAAATGGCTTGGGGAATCTATTTCTAAAGTAATCTATAGAGACACAAGCTATAATAAAAATCTTTATGATGATAGTAATATATTAACTAGCCTATGGGAACTATTAGACAAAGCCGACGTTGTGCTAACCCAAAATGGAGAGAAGTTTGATATTCCAAAACTTAATGCGCGTTTTATTTTGCATGGCATGAAACCACCAAAACCTTATAGGCATATTGATACCTATAGACTTGTGCGGAAAGTGGCCTCTTTTACATCGAATGGCCTTGACTATCTGACACAAAAGCTCTGTACAAAGTATAAAAAGCTATCGCATAAGAAATTTCCTGGGCTTTCACTTTGGACAGAATGCCTGGCGGGGAATAGGGAAGCATGGTCAGAAATGCGAAAATATAATATCCATGATGTACTATCTACGGAAGAACTATATTTGAAAATACGTGCTTGGGCACCAGAGTCTATGCCTACTCCATTTACCACTGATAAAGTTTCTATGTTATGCAAGACCTGTGGAAAAACGGGGCATATGACGCGGCAAGGATTATCAATCAAGAATAAATTCAAATATCAACAGTGGCAATGCCAAACCTGTGGCAAATGGGCAACGGGTGATAGAGTGAAATGAGCATCTATGAAGCCTTATCGTTACTTGTAGAGACATATATTGCTGGAATATTGACAGCCGAATACTTTTTTGGTAGATCAGATACAGATATGAAGAGTGAAGCCCGTAGAAAGCGTAAATTTAGGGATAAATATAGGTTTGAAAGTTTGACAAATGGAGAAATGCGATGAGAACTGTAAGTCGATTAGCGATTGAAATGACAGTAGGGGCATGGCAACTGCCAGAAACTAGTGATATAAAAATGGATAGTAAACTTTGTGGTGCTTTTGCCGAGATACTAGATAAAGAATTATGGGAACCTCATTTAGGTTGTGCTACAACAAAACAATTATTGGACGAAATATCTGCACGTAGTAATTTAAATTATAGGACAATAAATGATATAGCTAGGGATATATGCCCGACCGATAAAATTCAAAAATCCCCCCATATCTGTAATTGCGAATTTTGCAGAAGTCCAGAAACTCATTTCTTAGGTGAAACTCGGAGTGAATATGAAAAAAGAACAAGTATAAAGGCGGATTGGTAATTATGAGTGAGGGATTTTTAACTACTGCACGTACTGCTGAATTATTCTTTCGTATGTGCATTCGCTATCATATCAAAGAAGAGAAAGATAGACTCTGCATTCTGCGCGAGATAACCAGACGCAAGAAAGCGAAATATCTTAGAGATGTAGATCCATTTTTACAAGGCAAAAGAGTATTAAAAGTTGGATTTAAACCACCTCATAATACCTGGGATGAGCATCATTGTCCAGAGTGTGGACCAAAGGAGAACCTATGAGTTTTGTGATTCTTATAAAAGGCGATGAATGCCGTATCTATACCGCTAAAGATGAAGGAGACGCACGTTATCATTTCTTACGGCGCATAGAAAAAGAAGGGTTTCATGCCGAAAAAGCCTATATGGCCGATGAAAAAGAACTTCCATTGGGTGAATGGTGGATTGAGGCCGAACGCGCGGAATTAAAGCGCGAGAAAATTCGCATAGAACAAGAAGAACGAACACAATATGAAAGATTAAAGGAAAAATATAAATGAGACGAACTATACGAGTATTTGCTGTTGTTGCCCTGCTTGGCCTTGGAATTGCCAAAGGACTCACAAAGGGCTCACCTAAAAACCACGTAAAAGCTCCGACTACACATTATCATGGCTATGAACTCAATAGACAAGCCATAAATAGAGCGAAGTCCTTTACCGTTCTCATAAGCAACGAAGGATTCGGCGGAGTGGGACGTGGTACAGGTGTTTTGATTGACCCTACCCATGTTCTCACATGCGCTCATATGCTAGAAGGCCCAGAAGATGATTTTTGGATATATCCTTATCCTGTTAGCATTGTAGTAAAAGGCAGAGCCATATTTGCAAGTCACAACGATGACTTAGCTATTTTGGAATTGAATCATCCTGTGAGTCTAGACCATTATGCTATATTTCAAGAAATGCACTATGATGGTGAACCCATAACAATTATAGGGAACACAATGGGAGCTATGCGATGGTTTGTTAGTTTTGGAATAGTGAGTGGGGATTGGGGGAATTACGTTCTAACGGATGGAGTGCTTTATGGAGGGAATAGTGGGGGACCGTGGATTAACGAGCATGGAGAAGTGGTGGCATTGACAGACTGGACACTTGTTTATAAGAATGCAGAAAGCGGAGTGCATGGAGGAGTGGCCGCGAAAACTATTAACGCATTTTTGAAAGCGTGGAAAGCTCCTTCTCTCAATATTATACTACAAATGTTAGGAGGATGAGAATTATGACTACTAACAAGCCGATGACGTTGGATGAGAGAGCCAAATATCTAATTCTCAAAATATTGTTTCCAGACGTAGGAGAACGTATTTTTGCTAATGAAGCTAGACATTGGATTTTAGATGCTCTCCAAGAAGCCTACGATCAAGGCTTTGCGGAGGCCAGGGAGAGGGCGGCGAGTGTTCCAGGAGAAGTATGGATTAATGGCGCATCAAAAACAGCGGAAGGATTTTGCGATTCCGTAGTTGAAGGTATCCGTGCCCTCACCCCTAGCGAAGGAGGACGGTAATGAGTTTTTCAGACGAGGATTTGAAGCGGTTTAAAAACTATGGCGAATTTGAGTACGATCAAATTGTAGATCTCCTCGCCCGTCTGGAAGCGGCGGAAGCCATCGCAGGTCAATTTACCACGCATCGTTGTGGGATCGCAGATACACAATCTTTTTGTGATTGTGGGTTAACAGAAGCCGAGAACACTTGGCGAAAATCCGCCGGAAAGTGAAAGGGGAGAGATTGATCCTCTATGAAATTTGAACGAGTTTTAATTCTTTTAGGAGTGATTTATTTGGCTTTGGTAGGGTTATGCTTTTGGCTGGTTATTCGATGATACTACTTCTACTATAAATGAATCAGGAACAATCGCCATCATCTTATCGAATGCCAGGCGGCTATTGTCTAAATTGTCATGGTCGATTTCTGTACCTACTGCGATACAGCCTTCTAGCTGGGAAGGGTAATTGGCTGGATGGATTTCGATGTAAGTGCGGTCGGGGACAGACAGATGTGGTGTTGCAAATCCAAAATGTGGGCTTAGCTCCTTGTGAGTTAGGTATATGCCCGTGGGTATCGCTACCGATTTTCTTTCCATTGTAAAACAAATCCATTGTCCATTATAGGCCATATCGCCAAAATGAGCGTCCTTCGTCGCTAGAGTCGGATTTCTTACCACTCTTAGCACCTGGCGTGTCACACTCGTCGAGATCGATATTGAAGCCGCATCGTTCACGGGGGCATTTTGTGATGCGCCACCATTGTTTGGATTTTTTGGATTGCTCGAAGATGCGAATAGGGACGACAGATAGCTTGCAACCTGGGCAAACAATCGCATCCATACATTTATCTCCATGTTATTTTCCTGCTAGGTGAATGTGCTTTAGTCCCTCTATGGCAAGAGGTGAACCAAGAACAAACCACATAAACTTCTTAAGCCACTTAAGATCCCCCCGAATTTCTCCTGACTCGATTAAATGCTTTTCAACAGTTTCTTCTAACCTACCTATACGCTTATCGAGACTGGGCATTAGCATCCTCCTTTTTCTTATTTAAGAATTCAGCTAATTTATCCGCCATATCTGTATTGAACGGCTGATGAAATTTTTGTGCAGTATTAGTGGGCAACTTTTCTTGCGGCGATACAGTTTCATGTGTAGGATTCTTTAATTGATTCGCAAATCCCTGTAATGTACTCCCTAGTGCTGGTTGAGGTTCATCTATCTTGCTATCTGCATCAGGTATTACACCGCCATCCGCCATCTTTGTTGGCCCTTGATTATTTTGGGCCATAGGTTCGTCGGCCATTTTCTGCTTTGCCGCCGCATAAGCGGGATCTCGTTGGCTAAGAACGAAGTCTGTCACAGCTTGAGATTTCTGCACTTCACCAGTATCTTTGGCTGTAGCCGCATTCTTCTGAAATACTGGCTTCCATTGTGCAAGAGCCGGATGGTTCACATTTAGGCTAGTCGGGCTCTTTGTAGGAGATACTTGTGAGCCTGAATGAATAGATTTTGTCTCTCCCATGTTCTGGCTAACTGGTCCACTAGCGGCTATCTGCGCTCCTGCCATTGGCAATGCCCCTGCCACTCCTGGTATCGCGTTCGCTACACCCTGAGCCATAGTGGACATAGCGCGAGGATTTTGTAGGGTGGCTGTAGCGGCTCCGAGAGCCCAAAGAGGATGCCCTGCACCTAATAAGCCTAATGAAGTAAGAGCGTTAATCGCTGGTGTTTTCTGCCCCGGTAACTGCCCCACCAGCTTTCCTATCATACCAAATCCTTTGGCTGGCATATTTCCGGCTCTTTCTCGGCCAAGTACATCTTGTAATCCATCTACGACAGGATGGAGCTTTGAATAACCTGTCATGGCATCTTTGAGTTGGGCAGGAAGATCGGGGTTATCTACAGCTTTATTAATAATGTCTTTCTGTCCTGAGCTTAAAGCACTATAAACATCGGCGGCGGCAGGATTTTTCACTGTGCCATTCATAAATGCTGAATTGCCATAGGATTTCTTTAGTCTTTGCAACTGGTCAAAATATATATTCTGTGGCACCATTCCTTCTTCGTTAGAAGCCACTCCTTGTGATATATTCTGTCGTGCCATTGTTAAAATATCAGCCATACCCTTTTTATAAAATAAAGCATTTCTCATTTCGTCGGGGTTTTGAAGGGCCGAAGCGGCTTGATATTTAGAATCTAGTTTATCTATAATAGGCTTTATATCGGTATATAATCCAAGCTCACCCGCTTTATTGCCGATTTGGCCGATTTGGTCGCCATATTGATCTTGCATGGCCTTGGCTGTATCAAACATTTCTTGTGTTGAAGCCCCAGGCCGCACAATGTTCTTGTCCATGAGCATTTTGCCCGTGTCCAATAGCTCTTGTTGGCTCATGTTGCCAAGTTCTTCAGAGCCCATTCCAACACCCTGCGCCGCCTTCTTTGCAGCAAATTCTTCGAGTTTTAGGACCGCGCCTTGGGCTAATTTACCTAATTTCTGTCCCGCCGCGCCGCCAACTGCCCCTAATCCAGTCCCCAAAGCCACATCTCCTGCCGCTTTAGCCCCACTACCCCCACTAGCAAGCGTATCTATGGCGTTTCCTGCCCCAAATCCCGCTCCAATAGCCGCTCCCTGCCCTGCCGCCCTTAAAAGGCTCTCCGGTGCGCTTGCACCCCCCGTAGCGACCGCAGGAGCTACTATCCCCGCGGTTTGCCCAGCCAAACGAGAGGGTTCATGGTTGGCTATATCGGCTTGTATCTCTTTTTCAAGCTCTTGACGCTCTTGGAGATAGGGTTTTCCTTCTGCTTGGCCCGCAATAGCTGAATAAGCCTGGTTCCCTAGTGGAATCATGCCAACAGCACCCCTTCCAGCTGCCCCTAGGGCTGTTGTTTCGTCTGTAGGCTCATCTTGGCCTACTGCTGGTATTCCACCAATAGCCGAGAAGTCGATTTTACCCGTATGAGCGGGTGTGCCACCGATAGATGAGAAATCCATTATATTATCCTTTACTGTTGGATCTGAAGATTCGGGTCCATTTGCTTTGCCTTTTGGATATTCTGTGCTGGAATCCACTGAGAGGGTCCACCATCAGAAGGCTTCACAAGAATATTGCCTTTCGCTTTATTGAAATACTGATCCGCCAACTTCGCTCCACTTGCTTGTAGTTGAGCCGCACTCGGCTTAATCCCTAAGACAGAAGCATTTTTCGTTGCATTATCAACATCTGTAGAGGCTTGGGCATGGGCTTTCATATAAAGATCTGCATCTTTCTCTTGTCGAGCCACATTAGCTGACATGAGAGAGAAATAGGTCGGCAGATCTTTCTTCATTGTGCCTTTTGGTGCCCCAATCATTCCATTTAGATGTTCATCCACTCCATAAGCGTCAGCGGCGGCAGCTTGTTTCAGAGCATTGTCGCCCATTTGCGTTTGAAGCTGTAGTTTCTCTACTCTATCTTGCCGCGCCTTGTCAAAATTCGCAAGAGCTTCATCTCGTTGCGTTTTTTCAAGGCTAAAGATATTCTGTAAGGAGTGTTGCTCTTTACCGCCTTTCGCCGCTAAAGCATCCCCAAGTCCAGCTACGGCTTGGGCAATAATAGTGCCCAATCCATGTTGCTGTTCTTGGAGTTTATTTGCAAGGGCCTGTCTATCCTCTGCATTTACACCAGAAGTTAACTTTGATGTATCTTGGTTAAAGAGAGTATTAAGATTTGGCATTCCGCTTGGCGATGCTGGCATATTCATCTTGGAAGGAATGGGAGGCGTTGGTGTTATAGGGGCCGCAACTGGTGCAGTAGGTGCAACCGCTGGCGGTACATTTGCAGTAGGAGAAGCGGCAGGAACCGCTGGAACAGGTAACTTCGCACCTGTTAAATCATTTATCGCTGCTACTGTTGGGGGCACCAATGGCATTGCAGCGGTTGTTGCAGATTGCAATGGAGCCGTTAAAGCCTTCGCGGCTCCTGTAATGGGTGATGTAACTTGTGCTAAAGCCGCTTTTATCTGGTCCCAATATGTCGGATCACTAGGGTTGGGAGGATTAGCGGTTTGGTCCATTGGTTGTCCATCAATCGTAACACCTCCACCATCAGCATATTTCTTTATACCCATAGCTTTATATACTTCTTTCATTTTATCTTCGTGGGGTATCACTCCACCTTCAGCATGATGCCATTTTTTTGCGTTTATAGCAAACTGCGCTCGTTTGCGAAGTGTTTCATCATCGGAATTAGCGGCATGTTCTAATTTCTTTTCTGGTATATTCTTATCTTCGGAAACGCTAAGATCTTTGTGCAATGCACCTTTCTTCAATCCTTCTAAGAAATGCGGGGTCTTTCCACCTTCTGCCATATGGGTAGGATTATCCTTTTCTCCTGTTTCAGTAGAAGTGGCGGGAGTATGCGGTGCATGTTCAACATGAGTAACCTTATTCACTGTAGCGGGAGACTCATTCTCTAGGAATGTCACATGGGGATAGCCACCCTCATTCATCGCTCTAGCCATCATTGCATTCGGCACAGGATGTTCCAAGGAAGATCGTTCTACTTTTCCACCCTCTGCATATCCTTTTGTCGTATCAGAACTAGCAGAAATAACAGGATCAACAGCATCAGCCGCTTGGGCATCAGTCACATCTTTTTTAACCGCAGATTCACCCTTATCACCGAGAATATAGTGGCGCAAAACTTCAGCAAAACCACCTTCTGCCATATTATGCCCACCGTTCGGATGAGCATTATGCAAAGCGGCGGCAACAGCTTGGTCATGTGGATGACCAGAGGCTTGCATTTCTTTTATATTTTCGCTAATAATCTCTTTAGATTTTCCAGAATGTAATGGCATATTATCTGCTCCTTCTATAGCCTTTAGTAAAGCCAGTCAAATCAACTTTCTTTTTAGTGTCTCCGCCTACTGGGGCATTACGAGCAAACTCTTCCATATGTGGTCCATCCTTCGGCACCGAGCGAGGAATAACAAGCTCCCCAGGGCTTAGCATAGCGGGTACTGTATCATTTTCTTCGCTATCACCCGCCACTTTTGCTTCACCACCTATATGACCGCCCAATTTCATACAAATAGCATGGTCATGAGCTACGCCACCCTCTGCATAACAAGTATAGCCCCCTTTTGAATATCCGGTAGCCGTTGGCTGTAGAGGAGCCGTTGTTCCCGTAGCCGGACCAGCTTGAGGAGCAAGAGAACCCAAAGCCTTATTTCCAATAGCCGCTCCTACAGGGCCACCCAAAGCGGCTCCTCCAATGGTTCCTGCTGTTCCAAGTAATGATCCTGCAAAACCAAGTCCCGCATTCTGTGCATTCTGCGCCAAACCGGCTTGTGTTCCACTAACCCCAGCTATTCCACTGGCTTTATTTAATTCATTGTTAAACTGTTGTTGAGGGAGAGCGGCATTATAATATACTTTATTTTGTCCAGCAGCCGTATTTGCGGCATTCACATTCTGGGCATTTCCTGTGTTAAATTCGCCCGTTTGAATTTGATTCGCCACATTACCTGTATTTGCTGTATTCGTTGCGGCCTGATTCGTTGCATTAATCTGATTTTGTGCAGCGGCTTTAGCCTGTGCTTGCGCATAATCCGAAGCATTCACACCACCACCAATATTCGCCATTTGATTTAGTGCGGCTTCTCGGTTGGCTTCTGCCATTGCGGCGGTTTCGAGTCCTTGTGTAGCCGCGTTATTTGATGCCCCTTGTGCCGCAATAGCTCGTTGGGCAAGAGCAAAGTCACCGCCGCCCTGGCCTTCGGCTTGGGCTTGGTTCATTATAGCCCCTTGTGCGCCTTGTGATTGGGCGTTTGCCGCATCTATTGTCTGCTGTAGGGCGAGTTTGGCATTTGCATCTAGTCCACCTGTATTAGCAATGTTTGTATATTGGCCAAGAGCCGCCATTTGGGCTGCTCTAGTAGCAGGATCTAAAGCTATATTATTATAAGCTGACGGAGCTTGCTCAGCCACCTGGATATTGGCGGGGTTAACTGTGCCTTGGACAGTTTCAAGCGGTATATTATTAACCTGTTCCGACGCTACTGTAGGAACATTTATAGTTTGATAGGCTTGAAGGGCCTGATTTAAATAATTTTGTGCGCTCGAATCAGAATCGTCAAATAAACCCATTGTGTTTCTCCTTGTTAACTATTGAACGGGGTAGCCGTTCGCTCCCATATTATTCAATGCTTGTATCAATGTTTGAAAAGCTGGTTGTATATGCGACCAAGGGCCGACTCCGTTGACACCATAAACTTGGCTAGGAGAGTTAGTCCAATTTGCTGGCTTTGCCGCATTATTTTGTTCATTCCATACTTGTTGTGCTAGTGCCTTAGTGTCTGGCTGTACAAATGTAGGGGGAGCTGAAAGTGTTCCAGCTTGAGTAGTAATAGGCGTTGGCAAGCCAAGATTCATACCGTTGAGTAAGGCCTGAAACGCTTGTGCTTGCGTGGCTTGATCCGCAGTAGCTACCCCCTGTGGTGTATATGCCACATTCGATACTGGGGACTGTAGTATTGGTGCAAAAGGATTAGTTACTAATGGAGTGCCAGTCCCAAGTGTCTGTGGTATAAGCTCATTCAAGCTATTGATATCTGTACTTACGGGATTATACGCATTTTGAAATTGCTGAAGTGCTTGATTATACTTGTCCTGAGCAGCAAAATCTTGATTGGCAGTACTAGTTAGACTGTTATTTAAAGCATTTACTTGACCCGTAAGAGCCGCGTTAGAGGTTTGATTAGCTTGTTGCGCATTCGTTTGATTCTGCGCTATTTGTTTATCAATATCGGCAGCTCCTGAACTAAGCCCAGATAGCAAACCAGAAAAAGGTTGGTAGGCACTTTCTACATTTCCTAGAGCGGTGGGGCTTTGTGAGAGAATGGCACTATTTAGAGCTGTTACCCCAGTGGTGGGGGTGGCTTCATTCTGCGATAGAAGATTCTCTCGCCCTGCTTCAGTCTGCGTTGCTTGCTGTCCCGTATCTATAGCACTATTGATAGTATTTTGTTGCGCCGTGAAATCGGGGGTACTTTCGGCGGATGCTGGACCACTATATGAAGCATTCAAAAGTTTTTGAAATGAAGCAATATTGCTTGGATTATTGGCAAATGAAACAGGATTGGCCGTTTCCTGAGCAATGATATCGTTGGCATTATTCGGTGTGGCATTAGCCGATACCTGATTATTAATGCCGCCTAGAGTGGAAGTATTTTGTCCCTGTAGAGTATTATACTGTTGGTTAATTCCAGCGGTCAATTTATTTGCAAGTGGGTCTGCTTGGCCTTGATTTGCAGTAAGATATTGATTTAGAGTGGCGAATTGACCGCCAGGTGTCGAAGTTTTTGATGCCGCACCTGTTCCGCCGCCCACGGTAGGTACTGCTGAAGCTGGGGATAAATGAACAGCACCGCCACCCCCGCCAGTAGGCGAAACCGCACCTTGCGGTATAGAGTTTGGATCTTGTTCTTCATTATTGCTCATATTTGCTACAAATGGCACAATAGTTCTCCTAATTTATCACAGGGGCCCAACGGATTTCGAGCGTTATACTATAGGGTACACCGTCAGTTAAACCACATATACCTACTACATTAAATGTACTGTTCGCAAATGACCAACTTACAAATGGGGCGGTTGTGAATACAAAACTTGATCCATCAGTGGGGATAATTTTTCCTAGGGTCATACGACTGGGCTGATAGGAAAATAGTGTAGCAAAACTATATGTATTATTACTTGGGGTTGATGAACCCGTAATAGTAAAAGTTTTTACTTGGCATATATCATTTTGTTCGGGTGTAAGTTGGTTCTGTAATCCATAATACAACTGCTGAAAAAACAAATTAATAGAATAGAGAAGTTTACTTTTCCAACTACCTTTTGGTGCATCTGAGAGATCTTCCTCAGTAATTCTTCGGTACATCGGTAACTGCACGTTATTTGCTCCTGGTCGTAGTATCCATATACTGTACGACACAGCCGCCATATGTGAAACTTGTCATGGCTTGGCTAACGCTGAGGGACACATTAAGCCAATGGGCGCGTCTTGCCCAGAGAGGGATGTAAGTTCTAACGGCTGATACTGCAAATTCATCTATGCCACCCCACGGCACTTGCCCCCACGGAAATTGGCCCCAGCCTTGGGTAGCAGGAACAGGCACAAGGGGAATTAGTGTGCCGTTGGATATAAAATCACTTGAAAAGCTAACATTTACAAAACTGAATTCAACATTCTGGAAGAAGAATTGAATTTCTTTAAAGAATTTGATAAGACCAGGATTACCTGGGGCACCGGCATATTGACCAGTCCCACTAATAGGACAATAACGGACGGCAACAGCGATAGGTTGTTCAAAAGCAGTAAATGAAGAACCGCTTAAATCCCAATTTATAATATCGGTTACTTGGATTTGAGTGCTATTTAAAATCTTTACTATAACTGAGGCACTTAATAGTTGTGATTGGTTTGCTGTTAATTGAACAAGACTCCATCCTACTGTGGCATTTGCAGTACTAGTTAAAGTGACGGTGGTGCCGCTTGATCCTGTAATTGTAGCGGGTAGTTCAATATCAGCAAAATCAATTCTTGTGAAAGATTTTCGTTCTTGGAATACAAATGGATAGGTAGAATTAGCAGATGCAACATATAAACGATGGTCTGTGGGACTCTCAAGAATATCATTAACTGCCACTGGATAGGTATAAGTAGTCCAAGCCTCAGTGATAGTATCATATACGTACTGTCTTGTTGCCAGAATAAAACCATCATCAGTAGAAATTGTACTCATTAAATACTTTCTATCCGTTTGATAGGCCGTACCAAAAGTTACTTCAGGGAAAGTGGGATGCAGATATGCACTTAAGGGTTGCAATATGTTTTCTATAGGCCGCGATATAATGCCTGGCCCCGTTTCAGCAACAGCCACTACCCCTTGATTTGTATAGGCAAAGACTTGATTATTCATAACAGCACAAGACTCAGGGGCTGTTAGAATTGTGCCGGTATCTAGTGTTGTTACTGCAAAGGGGAACGTCGGTCCTGTAAGTTGAAATAAGCCATCTGCTTTTAGCACTATAACAGAATTTCGAAGTGGTAGACAACGTAACCATTCAAAATTGGGATTTCCCACATTGATTGTGTTGACAATAGGAACGGCTTCAGGTTGTTGAAATTTGGAACAGAATCCCATTCCAAGACCACCACCAGCCAAAGATTGATTATCAGATGGAGTCGTAGTTAATGCTGGATTCCAACAAGTAGAGCGTGAGGAAGAAATCTCAAAAATGCCGCCCCCGATATTTTGTTCTTGCAAGAAGAAATCGCCAGGCAAGGATGTACTGCTAGTGGAATCAGTAGAATCATAAGCATAGACAAGGTTTTGATTATAGCGATTCAATACGTGGATAAGCGATTGTTTGGTTTGTAAAATATCGCTACCTGGATCTCCGCCTGTAAAAATCTTAAATTGACCAAGAGGAATATTTTCACTTGCTGCACCAGTTAGTGTGAAAGAAGAAAGACCATTAGTTATAGTAAAAGTATCACCAATCTGGATACCATTCGGCGGTTCGGCTGAAAGTAATGACAGAAGAAACTTTTGTTGGGTGGTGGCCGCACCATATATCATATATCCAAAGAAGAAACACATATCGTTGGATAGAGGGGGAATATTGTTGGCTTGGCTTATTCCTTGCTGTCCAGAATTCGTATATAAGGCCGCACCTAATTGGCTTTGTGGAACGGTATCTTTGACTGTAAAGAAACCATTAGTAAGATCTGTAGAACTTGGGAAACCTTGCAAAACTTGTTGTAATTCGTCCGAAGGCTCAGTTGTACCCGTAGCAGACATTGGAGAACGATAAATAACCCATTGACTAGCGGTTGTTGCGCCATGCGGGATGGTAAAAGTTAATTGAACATTTCTACTTCCCCCAGAAGTGTTGGCTATAACAACACGGGTACTTGGGGTGCCTTCAACTGCATTATGATTCGCATCAGTAAGAACCCATGTCATTCTATATGCTACTTCCGTATTTGTAGACATGAAACCAGCTACATCTACAAGAGTGGCCGAACCATCAAGGCCAGGAAGCCCACCAGCGGAATAGAGCGGATTGGCGGGTTCATCCGTTTTTAATATACCATTAACAGATGTAAAGTATATATTGTCGTTACTTTGCGCGGAACGATATGTATCGGTTAAGGCATAGGCAGGAGCAGGGAATGGGTGAGTAGTTTGTACCCATGTTCCGAGTCCATCGCTATCATAGGCAAAAAAGGCCCTATCTGGGTCAAGGCGAGGATCAGTCGCATCCCCGTACCATATAAGTTTGCTATTCTTGTAGAAGAACTCTTGAAAAACCTCTGTATTTGGGTTACCAGTAAGCGTTGCAAGACTTGTGCCAAACTGTTTAATCCCACGGCGCACATCAAGAAGGCCATTATAGTCCACCACTACATTTTGTGCTTGTAGAAGAGAACCTTTCGGCACTTGACTAAGTGAATTGGGCATTGTGAACAAACCCTTACAGTCAAGCTGAAGATATTGCGGGTCGGTTTGAAGAACCATTATTAATCCCAGGCGTAAAGTGAATTTGGCGTTGTTAAGCGAATCACATTTCCATCAACGCGAGGCGTTATCACTGAAATAAAGAATTCCTTCATATCGGCGGCTTGTGACATTGCCACATTAAATCCTTGTGTATCACCGTGAATTTCGAGACACTTGGCCGCTGATAACTGTAATAGAAATTGAAAGCCTGGCTTGAAAGGAATTTGCGGAATGGGTGATTGCATAGCTAAGCAGACCCAATCCCCTATTTGAACTGTTGGAGGAAGTGCAGTAAATGTAATATTATTTCCCACAATCGTTGAAATAGTTAAGTCATCACCTTGACTTACAAACATCTGGGGACTATTGGAGATAATATCATAGGTTACAGTAGTTACAAATGTGGTAGGAAGATTGCTCACAGTAACTACATTGCCAACAATAGCCGTAATTTGACCGCAAGCAGCTTCAAGAACCAGAGTGTTTGGCATACGCACAAATCTTAAGCGTAGAAACTTATAGGCTTGACTTGTACCAGTGAAGCTACCGAGATATAAAACGCATTTATCATTTTGTAGATAAAAACCCCATAGTGCTGGATTAATCGCTAATCCTGTAGAATTAACATTGGACATAATATCTTCGGGGCGTAGACGGGGGATGCGAATCTCGTTATTGTTTGAATCTACAAACGATACTGAGCGTAGTTTATCTGCTGTAGCGCGAATTGGAAGGGGATAAATTGTCACTCCTTGATTATAGGGAATATCATCTAAAGTAATAAAATATTCTTCAGCTTGATTATCAATTAGTGGAATAATTTTAGAACTCATTTCAAAGTCCAGTATCGTAACGAGGTCATTATTGCTAAACAGAGCTTGTACCGATGGCATCAATGGTAAAAGACGTAATGTAGGGATAAGTGAATCAGTTGTATAAGGAGATAAAGGCATCAGGAAAGCTCCTAGTGACCAATTTTAACGGCTGTAATACGACCACCCTGAATAGCTGGTGCGCCAGCAGAAAAAGTAGCCGAAGTAACGAGATAATAAATAGTTGTCGTACCTAATACAGTAATATACGATGGAATCGTTTCAGTAATAAATGTTGGAGTTGTACTACTATTTGCCCATGTATTATTTGCCACTCTTATACCAGGAGAACCGCCACCAAAACTGCCCGACGTAGGAGAAATGGCGACAGATACATTGGACCAAGTTGAACCATTAATGGTAACCGCTAACATTCCAGAAATCATCCAAGTTCCAGCACCTAATGAAATAGAAACATAATTTTGTGGAGTACCGCTTGTAACATAGGCTGTACTACTAGTGCTGGTACTTTCTACAAATACACCTATTGCATCGACATAATTCTTAGTAGCAGCATCTTGGGGATTTACAGGATCAGTAACACTAGTAATATTATGTGACCCTAGATCAAGTGGGGTAACCAGAGCAATAGAACCGCCAGCGGTATAAGTAAAGAAATTTACACTATTGGCAATATCTGATATCTTAAAGACACCACCGTTAAACTGTCCTATTTCTGTAACTCCCGCAGTAGAAGAGGTGCGTTCAAGATGCAGAATAGCTCCCGCTGTATCTTTTACGGAGAGAAAACTTGTACCAGTTACTTGTGTGTAGAGAAGTTGGGGATTACCACTAACAGCATTACTACTTGAAGCATAATAAGCTAGTTGGCCGCTTGTTGCACTATTAACTGTACCCGTACCAGTCGCATTAACCCAAGTGGTAGTACCTGTTCCATCCGTTTGAAGAACTTGTCCACTTAAACCAGCATTCGGAGGCAAGACGAGATTATAATTAGTCGTGGTTGACGGGGCTTTTACGAATACTGCATGGAGACTTCCGCTATCTTGAAAGCCCACAGGATTCGTATTCGCCATAAAGAGAATACCGTTTAATGTTTCGCCATTAAATACGGGAGAATTGGTAGTGTCAATACTCTGAGGAAGAGATAACGTAACTGCACCAGTTGCGGCGGAAGCAATCACTTGATGAGCGGTGCCGGTTATAGAAGTAACAGGACCAGTAGAAGAACCTGTAAGAATATGACCGTTATATAGAAGATTGTCTGAAGTATCAGTGGTGAGAATTAAATTACCGCTATTGGCATTATTTCTAAAACCAACACCAGGATCAGCGGAGGCGAGTCGAACTGTGCCAACAGTGGCTGGATTGATAGTATGAGAAGTGAAATAAGGGGATACGAGTCCAAATGATGTTCCAAAGTTTACATCGGCTGTAAGCGGAAAACTACCGCCTTGTCGTTGGAGCATACCATTAGTAACAGCTTGCGCCCAACCAGTTGCGCTAATACCCCAGCTTTCGTCAAAATCTTCTGGGTACTCGAATATTGCTCCGTTGATGTTGAGGGGAATAGCCAAGTTAATCTCCTATATAAATCGTGGGGTTTTTCTGCCGATTACCCCAAACGGTCTAGCAACTTCTTGTAATAAAAAACTACTTTTTTTTCTTACGGCTCAGGAAGCTCTTGAACATAGAAGCTGGTTCCTCTTCTGCATCTGGATACTGAGTATCCAAGGGTTCTTCATGTTCGGTTGTAGTAAGAGTATCTCGTTTCTCTAACGGCTCTAGCACTTCTTTATGTACCGCTCCTTCTTTATCTGGCTGACCATCGGCAGATTCATAAGGAATCGGACCGGAATGGATCTTTGGGGTAGGATCAGTGGCATTAACTTTTTCCACCACACCACCCTTGCTATAGCCAAGATTCGCCGTCTCTTTGCCTTCAGGTACTAACTTTGTGTCAACTTCATGTTCGGGTGTAGATTTATCCATTTCGTGATTCGGAAGAATCTCTACCTTCTCCACCTGAAGGCCGTGCATATCTCCTTCACCGTCTGGCTTAGAAAGGCCACTGTTTACTTCACTAGAGGCATGGGCTTTAAGCATATCAAGTAGCTTTTTAACCATGCCCCTTTTTTCATCGAATGCGTCATTCATGTTAATTAGTCTCCTTGATTTACTTTAGAATTGTCGTACTACCAAATGATCCACCCGTAAGATTAGGACCAGAAGCCGTACCACCACCAGAAATAGCAATCGTTTCAAGATTGCCCACGGGACCAGGAACAAGACTTGTGAAAGTGATTACTGGACCTAAAGAAGTCGCAGTAATAACATACTGAATCATCGAATTAGTTGAAGCATCAACAGCCGCCGCTATATTAGCCGCCGTAATAGTATCCGTCGCCCCCACAACAAATGAATTGGGGTTAGGGCTACTGGCGGGAACCGTGACTGTGGCCGCACTAGGAAATGTTACAGTTGTCGCTGAGGGACCATATGTCAAAGCTCTACCATTAAGAACGCTGAGAGAAGCAA
>Ga0206992_1026_pt1 | contig 33017 bp, 36 predicted proteins | sample Alteio_BWMinCont_6_FD_153267 | JGI IMG/M metagenome (GOLD analysis project Ga0206992, IMG submission 153267) | Enriched cells from forest soil in Barre Woods Harvard Forest LTER site, Petersham, Massachusetts, United States -... | ecosystem: Environmental > Terrestrial > Soil > Temperate forest >... | reverse complement strand
ACCAACATATGAAAAAAGCGCATGAATCTAGAAAAGGCGCCCGCTGCGCTGAATTCATATGTTGATCATTATATAATAACCAACATATGAAAAAAGCGCGTGAACCCATAAATAGAAATCAGAAAAGGCGACCGCCGTGCTTAATTCATATGTTGATTAATATATAAGTATGAACATATAAGAATAGCGCGTGAATCCATACATAGAAACCAGAAAAGCCGGCCGCCGTGCTTAATTCATATGTTGATTAATATATAAGTATGAACATATAAGAATAGCGCATAAATCCAAAAAAGGAGGCAACTGTGTTTAATTCATATGTTGATCATTATATAATAACCAACATATAAGAATAGCGCATAAATCCAGAAAAGGCGGCCGCCGCGCTTAATTCATATGTTAATCATTATATAATAACCAACATATGAGAAAAGCGCATAAATCCAGAAAAGCCGGCCACCGCGCTTAATTCTTATGTTAATCATTATATAAGTATGAACATAAAAGAATAGCGCATAAATCCAGAAAAGGTAGCCGCCGCGCTTAATTCATATGTTGATCATTATATAATAATAGCGCATGAATCCAGAAAAGCCGGCCACCGCGCTTAATTCATATGTTGATCATTATATAATAACCAACATATGAGAAAAGCGCGTGAATCCAGAAAAGGTAGCCGCCGCGCTTAATTCATATATTGATCATTATATAATAACCAACATATAAGAATAGCGCATGAATCCAGAAAAGGTAGCCGCCGCGCTTAATTCATATGTTGATCATTATATAATAACCAACATATAAGAATAGCGCGTGAATTCAGAAAAGGCGGCCATTGCCTTTAGCCCTTAATTCATATGTTGGTATGTACTTAATTTTTTGTTTAACGATTCTTCAATGACTTTTCTGTAATCATTATGTTCTGGATTAGCCAAATTCCATATTTTGGCTGCAACAAGCATATATTTTTATTATCAAAAAAAGTAAGGTAAAAAGTGTACATCAGAACCGGATCATTAATACCAAATTTGGTGAGTTTTTCTATAGAAGATTTGGTAAATTGTTCGTAAACATTTTTGTTGCCAAAGTATTTCAATTTTTATAAGTAACTAATTAATTACAAAAAGGGAAGAAGCAACTGAGTCGATTTTCTTTCGCAATCGCGCATGACAAAGTTTCCTTTGCCATTGGCTACGTTGTGAATGTCCGACAATTTGGTCAAATGGATCTGCGTGATTTCTCCATCGCTATGGAGGCTAAGAGTTGTTGACACTTTGTCACGTGTTTCAGCAACATAAATCGCAGTGTGTCCATCGTAAACAAATCGTCTGATATTTTCCAACTTCGGAAGAAGATTCCCAGTTTCTTCTTTGAATTCTCGCTTCATTGCATCAAAAATACTTTTGTCATGTTTTTCGATCCTGCCACCCGGAAAGCCAACTTGACCACTACGTCTTGTGACGGTGAGAACGCGCTGGTATCCTTGGCCAAGACGAAGAACAACCACTGCATTTTTGATTCCGGGTGATTTTTTGAAATCAGTGACCTCTTCCATGGAAACAGGACTATGTATTGTTAATTGAATGAACTTTCTTAATAGATAAAAATTCAATTTTTTTAATAAAAAAAATTGAATTTTTATTTATTAATATAATTGATATTTGTATATCCACAACATAAATATTATGATAAACTACAAAACTTTATATATTGAACAATATTTTAATGGTCGTGTATCATTCAACAAAAAATCTAAATGTCCAATATCACACGCCGGATCATCTTTTGATGAATTTTACATCAGAGTAATACTTCCAAAATTGCCTGACGGTTATTCGTATAAAAAGTTCTGTACATATGATTTAATCAAAAAAATAAAAATAACTAGTAATGGAGTGACCTTGTTCAAATTAGAATCTGATTTTTTAGAAATATTGGATAAAATAAATAATAATTATGATAACGTAGAAAAATTATGTTTTGCCGAAAAAAATGTCGTATACTATCCATTTAACCTTAACCAAATTATGGGACAAGAATTCTTGCTCGAAAGACTTAGGTACTACGAAACCTGTATATATTGTACATTTTCAAATATTTCAAAACTTATCTATGTACAACCTAGTACAAATCTTTCAAATAGTGAATTGGAAAATTTGGATATCATAGATTCGTCAATTATTGTCCACTTTAATATGGAAAAAAATGGATCCAACGATACCGATATTGATGTTAAAGACAAAATTGTCCAATCTATTTCAACATGGATATTTATTCCAATATGGCTGGACAACACTTCCATGAAAAATAAAAAAATTTCAGTAAAACTAAATTCAAAAGAACTAACGAACGAACAAGAATATATTTATGATATTTTGGACCTAATTTTGTGCACCAAGGATAGATCAAATAACTATACAAAAATGATTGATAGTTACAGTCTAGAAATTGAGAATAAACGATTTTTCAGCAACGACCTTAGTACATTTCATAATTTAATTTATAGAATGGATAACAGAAATTTGGAAGAATATTTTTTAGGATGTGTAGTTGATGCCAAAGATATTAAAGACAGCGTTATAATTTTAAATATTAATTTTTTGGAAGAAATAGCAGAACCGGTTGAACTACTTTGTATATTTAAAATTAAAAGAAAAATGATGTACTACGACGGAATGGTTGGGTGGGTATAAAATTGAAAATTATAATTATGATTGATAAAATTATTAATCATAATTATACATGTTTTACGACCTAATTTATAATATTATTAGTGCATGCATTATTATTTTTCTGGGTCTAGTTTGTTCCCAAGTTTACGAATCTTGGTCTAGTACAAATATGTTGGACAAAATACCATCATACACAACATATCCTAAACATATGAAATTATTAAAAAAATACAAAACAGATCTTCGGTCACTGGACGATATATACAGCGAAATTATTACAGAATTATATATATTTCATAAACTACTAAAAACTAGAATAATAACAAACCTATCCGTATTGCAAAAATACCACAAAAGATTACTATATAACTATACCAGAATGCTAAAAGAATTTTCAAACCTTGGTGTAGAAGATTTTCTGAATTCTACGAGAAAAACAACTATTAAAGAAATCATCCGAATGTACAATATAGCAACAATATGTATTGATTTTGTAAACCAAATAGGGAGAAATAATTGTAAAAATGATATTTTGAATGATATTCTTACCAAAAAAACAAAATCAAATATTACAAAACAAATGGTCGAAACTAATTTTAAAAATTTACTTACAACATTTGAAACAAGTGCTGATATTTTATCAAAAATAGTTACAAATGATGAAAAATTTGATAAAATAATATCAGTATGGAGAAACAATTTAATGAATTGCTACGATGATGCATTGTTGTTGAGATGTTTTTTGGATTCATGATATAAATTCAATATCCGAAAAGTGTATATCGGTTGAGTGTATATCGGTTGAGTGTATATCGGTTGAGTGTATACCGGTTGATTGTTTAATTTGCGAATTTTTTTTTCCAACACCGAATGCATATTTGATTGCGGTGAGTCTGGCATAATATTTTCCATTAATAATATCCCATTCCCCTTTTTTAACTAAATTTCCGTCAACGAGTATTTTGTCAAGATGGACGATGCATTTATTCTTACAAATATCATATTTGTCCAGAACAGGTGGAATATCAAAAATTGATGGAACAACAATTTCTGACATTTTGTTATCATCACCGTACACATAAAATTTAGTATCAGTGGTAAAATTTCCACTAAAATTATTGTACAAATTATAATTCTCATGCCGTTTAGAGTATATGCTCGTGTTATCATATTGGTCAACATCCATTTTCAGATAAAATTTGCAAAGATCGTAATATTTGTTGTGCTCTTCTATCAAAGGCACATATTCATACTTGTTCCAATCATCACCAAATATTTTTTTTCTAATTTCGTCTGAACACAAGAAAGAATCAATCATATCCAAATATTTTTTGAGTGCTGCTTCTTTTTCTGATTCTGGTTCATTGTTGATCATGGTATAAATGAAACGTGGAACATTAATAAATTCGTTTGTTATGCGTGGTTTAGCATCATTAAATAATGGTATAACATCGTCGATCTGGAGTAAAATAGGCCCATGTGTATTTTTATTTCTTATATAAAATTCATCTACAATATCTATCGCATATGGATCAAAATCTTCATAAAATACTTTATACATGTTTATTATATTCATTAAATGAATATATTTACCATGCACTAAAATTTTCAATCTTTTGAAAAAATTGATTAGTTCAAATTATTAACATTTAATGAATTAAAAATATAATAATAGATGGATCCAAATGATGATGAAATAAGTAAATTTACTAAATATGTAGAAAAATTTTCTGCCAAAAATCTGGAACCAGGCATAAAATTTGAAAATATTAGTTTGTCCAATATTAGTTTGTTCAATATTAATTTGTCCAATATTAATTTGTTCTGCGATTTTTTTGTTAATTTAGATTTTAGAGACAAAATAGAAATTATAAAATTTATTGTATCAAAAAATAAACTAAATTTTTTTATAAATGCGACTAGTATGTGCGAAATTAATTTAGACTATGGAGATAATATTTTCTTTTGCGTTGCCGTTGCCAATAATAGTATTGACATTGTTAGATATTTGGTACAGAATAATATTGATGTTACATCGAACAACAATATTGCAATTAAAATAGTGCCAAATAGTTTTTTAATGGACGAACAAATGGCAGACATTAACGAAAAAATATTGCAAATATTAATTGGTAACGGAGCAGATGTTCACATCGACAACGATTTTCCGATCAGGGCAGCAGCAACCAATTTTAGATACAGAACCATGAAAGTTCTAATTGATAACGGCGCCAATATTCATGCGAATGAAGAATATATTTTAAGAACAGTTTGTAAAATTACAAATACACAACTAAGCATGAATTCTTTTTTTAGTACAAAAGATCTTACATATAAAGACAAAATAATTGTTGAATTCAAAAAAAATTTAGAACTATTAATAGAACATGGTGCCGATATTCGTAAGCATGGTAGTGATGCATTACATATTTCTATCAGGAACCAATGTAACGAATGTGTTAGGATGCTGATAGAATGCGGTGTCGATATCCATGCACATAATGATTATGCATTATATCTTTCTTTAATAACTCTAAACTATGATTGCATAAAGATGTTATTTGATGCCGGCATGGATACTAAATCACTAAATATTATGTCCTTATTGTGTGCGTCTGCAGATCCAAAAATATTTACACTTTTGGTTAACAACGGTGCAAATTTTGGCGTTCCGGATAATTTTTATGAAGCCGTGACATCTAAAACATCAATAAATATTATTGAAATTTTGTGTGCAAATGGTGTTGATTGTAAAAAACTTTTGATAATGCTCCACCATTTAGTTTTAGGCAGTAAAGAAAAATGTGCACTATTTTTTCAGCATGATGATGACTAAAGATTATTGTTTGTTGTTACAATTTGTTTGAAAATTTCCTGATTTAGTTCCAACTGTTTCCAAAGCTTCATCTTGGCATTGAGGCATTTTTGGCGATTTTTTGGGAAAATTTGCCATGTTGAACATTCGGACTGCATTTCAAAAAAAGTTGTAACAACTGGAGTAAGACCTTGGTGCATAGCCTGGTAATATTTGCAAGATGCCTCCGGATCAAATTCGTTCGTTGCATTCTCGGACTCAAAACCTTTTGATTCATATTCATAGCTGACTTTAACACCCATTTTGTTTGGTTGTTTATGGATCCATAATTAGTAAAGGCAAATTAAATATTTTATTTTTCAATTTTTTTTTAATTTAAAAAAATCTTGCAATATATAACATAAATAATATTTTTGATGGATATTAGGGAAGAATTGTTCAAAGCTATTAATGAAAATTCTGACAATACATTCAATACTAAGTGCTGGAATCTCAGATTAAATTTGTACAGAAAAGAAATTAAAAAAATTAAAGATGAAGCATTTATGCTATGCTGCATTTATGCTATGCTGCAAAGTCGGAAACTATAATATTGCTAAATGGCTGGACAAATACACTAACCTGAATTATGATAGATATTTTGGAGATTTTTTTCATACAGCATTTAAAAACGGCCATGTCGAACTAGTAGAGTATTTGTACATAAAATTCCCGTCAAAAATAGTAAACAATTTTGGACACTGCATTGGACAAGCATGCCAGTATGATAAAATAAAATTATTATCATTTTTTCTTGAAAATATTCCACAAAACAATAGCAAAATACATATAGACCATATAGACCATATATTTATCGAATATGCACTCAAATATTCGTCACTGGATACGATAAAATTGTTTGTAGACAAATGCCAACATAAACATAAGTTGGTTGGGAAAAAACTTATTTTTTTTGGTTGCAAAAAAAGGTCTAACGAATCGGACGACGAATATTATGATAAAATTGTATACTTGTTCAATAATGATATACTAAATTTTGGCAATGGAAATTCTACAAGAACAATTTTAGAATCAGCCAATTTAAAATTGGTTATAATGAACCAAATGAAATATAGTCCTTATATAAGTTCAGATTTTGCCAGATTTTGTACCTACCTAGAAAATTTGTATCCAACTGAAATCAAAATCATAACCAACAATAACCAGATAGTGTACCATAAAATGGTATATGTAAATTAAAAAATTGAAAAATTAAAATATCTATTAGTTCTTTCATATAAACCAAGTAGCATAGCTGATAACAGCAATTTGCTTGAATGGAGGACCAAACACAACAACCCACAAATTTCAGCGAGATCAGAGAAATTTACGAAGAAATCATTGGGCTCAATTCATGGCGATCAGAAAAACTTGTGGATTTCCGGAGAAATGTTTCCGTTCGCGGAAAGTGGTCGGTGAAAGATGTTTCCGAAATCCTATGGAAAACACAACCAGATGAAATCAAAAAAGCTTTTGAAAAACTTGTTGGAAGAAAAAATCTCAGACAAAAATTTATTTCTTATTGCAAAGAAGAAATAGGAGACGAATGGGATATTTTGACCGTTTCCAGAATTCTTTTTGGGGTGGGAGAAATCGATAACGTCAAGAGTACCATTTATTTATATAATTCTGCAGAATTCTGTCTGAACAGGTCAATCAGAAAATTGAAAGAAAAACTTGGCAACGATTGGACAATGACCAGTATTGCAAAAATTCTTTGGGATTCGGCGGGAGGACAGGATTGGAGAATTGCGAGTGCAATTCACAGTCTCGGATGGCTCCGCCAGGACCCGCAACCATCATTCGATGATCCCGATTACCAATACAACTTCATCCGAGTGTATGGAGAAAAAATTTGGTTTTTTCTGAAAATGGTGGGTGTGCCTCCCGTCACAGACAATTTTTGGACGGAGATCCAAAACTATTTTGATACAAATTTGACAAAAGATAATATCAAATGTCGTCTGGATGCATTTGCAAAAAGTCTCGAATACGGAACAATGTCTGACGCTGCAAAAATTATTTGGAACATACCAGACGGAACTTTGGATGATCCCGATGACAGGTTCGAATTCATCGATTCACATCGTGAAGAACTCGAATTGCTACGAGAGGTTCACATACCAGAAGTGCACGATGATTTTTTGGCTGCAATCGAAAACTATTTTGAAAATTATTTACGCAGAATGATCAAGAACAATGATGAATAAAATTCCTACCTGCAACAAAAATATCGATTCCGGAATTTAATAAGTTCAATTAAAAAAATTGAATTTATTATATCTAGACCGGTAATAGTTCGTTTGGTAAATATTTTTTTATGAATACACTACGCCATATATTATTAGTGAGTACTTCAAGTATTGTACAAGAAGGGGATCCTAAAAAATTTATAGATTTTATGGACCGTATCGTAAAAATTGATAATAATGAAAATGTCAATATTTTTGAATTTATTTTTCCATGGATAGTTAGTTATGACAAGCCTGGTTTTCTAAATATTCTTATTGAACAATTTGAATTTGAATTGACAAGCGAATATGTTAAAAATAATATTATACACATCTCTTTCAGCGAAAAATTATTTGATGCAATTAATAATTTGTTTGGAACAAATATTTGGGAAAATTTAGACACAGGAATTTTAAAAGAAATTTTTAAAAAGGCATACCGCATATGCGAAATCAATATTTTGAAAAAATTAATCGATTTCGGATTTAATATTAACAATTTAACAACTAGTGACAAAATATATTTGTTAGAAATAACTGTAGATTACCATTATGATGTTTTACAATTCCTAATTGATAACGGTTTTGGTCTGGAGTTCATAGATAACAAAATATTGGCAAAGCTTATTTATGTAATAAATCCGAAAATTCTTAAATTGCTTGCAGAAAATGGTGTTAACCTCGGAAAAATAAATAGTATGAATATTCCGGAACATCTGGACAAATATTATAATTTATTAATGGAAATGAACATTGATCCTAAAATAATAGTGACAATATATTATAATGGATCATGTAATACAGTGAGCACGAACTGTTCCAGCAGCTGAAATTTCCATATTTTCAAAGTTGATCGTATTTAATTTTGGTTTGGGCACATTACCAACAGGAGGCACAACACAAAGCGGATAGCTTTCTGGTACATCATACCAATATTCAATACATTTTTGTCCAAAATATGGAAGCGAACTGTACATACCGATGAGTGCTGGATTTTCGTTCAAAGTTGATATTACCGATTTAATTGATTCCAACAGATCAATCTTTTTTGATATATTTCTGGAATATATTAGTGTAAAATGCAGACCTCTTGCTTCATCCAGTTCAAACATTATAAAATCTTTTTTGACAGACACCATGTCTTCCTTTATAATAAATTTTTCATCCTGCATTGTTTTAAATTTGCTAAATGGATCATTTTTATCTTTCCTTACTTTTATATGCGGAACCAAATTTGCTGGATCTATTTGGGCCGGCGTTATAACTTGTGTGGACAGGAGCAAATGTCTAAGTGCCAGTTTATAAACGTACAATAAACAATCATTTGACAACATTATGCTGTTGTTGTTGCATGATTCGTCAAATGTGGATTCATGTATGCCTGAACTGTTAGTTATCCAGAATCCTTTATGTTTTATCTGTACACATACTGGAAAATTAATCATTGTTTTGTTTAAATCATTCGTTGCCGCGCTAGATTTTTGCAGGTTCTCGAGTTGTTTATTGGATTCTTTTGATTCTTTAGATTCGTTGCATGTAGACAATTTGAGATTGATCTTCACAACGGATTCGTGACCGCAATTTTCGCATTTGAATACAACAGAATCTTTTTTGTTGCCAATTTTTTTTGGTCTCTTGTGCTGTTTTTTATCAACGAAAGTTAACATTTTATTGTATGGAATATAATTTGTTTGTGTAGTTTTAATATGTTAAGCTTTAAAAAGTTCAATTTTTTCTATTGAATAATGGAATTAGACGTTGATTTTGGCGACAAAGTCATAAGTTCTACGACTCAATAGAAAAAATTGAAAAAAATAAGTATAAATAAATAAATAAATAAATTAGTGTTATATATAAGTATGCCGCTAAACAAGAAAAGAACTATACAATTCAATTTCATCATATACAATAACAACAAAGAAATGGCACAATCACAAACCATAAGTTCCCATAAACTAATTGTTCCAATTTTGAGAGATAATATTGAGGATATTGTACAGAACAAACCATATATCAAGAATAAACTAATTGTTCTCAACATGTATGATGAATCAATGAAAAGTTTTGAACATTGTGTTAAACTTATGATGCAGAACGATATTTCTGCACTAGAATTTTTTGATGCAGGTATGGACGACATAGTAAAAGTTTTTGAAAATATATTCAATACAGAAGGATGGGTAGTTGATTCGTTCAGAACTTCCATACTCAATATAAGAGAAGCTTTTGTTCTTGTTTTTAAGCGCAGATGTGATGCCTATGAAAAATTTAAAAAGGGTCTGGACCGAATGCAAAACCTGGTTACCAAAATGCTTCTCAACAACGAAATGGTTGAATATAACCCAGAATGCTTATTATGCATCGGAGGAATGGATGCAACATTTAAAAATATGTTAATTGTTTTGGACCTTAAATTTTAATTTATTTTTTTCTATGAATTCTGATTATTTGTCTGTTGTTGATCCTTCAAATAAAATTGGTTTGATAAGTGCTCTAGACGCATACAACCTGGCACAATAGTTCATGCGCTTTTCTCATATGTTTATACTTATAAGTACCAACATATGAATTAAGCGCGGCGGCCGGCTTTTCTGGTTTCTTTCTATAACCCGCTGGACCAGATCATATAGTGATTAGTTTGTGTATTTCAATCTTTGATGAAAAATTGAAATATAATCATCCAAAATTGTTCACGATATATTAATCGTTAATTAAACAAAAATGTCCAATTCACCATATGGCTATGGCTCACTGGACTCAGTCGGAAGTTCGGATGATGATGAAAATTATGATGGAGGATCAATTTTTAACAATTTTGAATTCAAACTTTTAGGTGAAGTACTCCCAACTTTAATTTGTATTCCGTTGGAATGTCTATGTGAATGTCTGTGTACATGTTTTTGTCCATGTCTTGTTGGCGATTCTGGGAAATTATAACTTCTCAGAACATATCCGTCATGATTTTGTTGTAAAAATCATTTATTTTATTATTTTTAGTAATTGAATCGTTAATTAATCTGCTACTAATTTTTTTGTTGAAACAAATAGATTTTATTAAACAGCGCAGAACAACATTCAGATTATCCAAATTTAGTGTTTCGTTGATGCGATTAACTATTAAATTATATTCTTTTATATTTACTTTGTCGTTAACAAATAATTTTTCTAAAATATTTTTTGAAATTATTTTTTTCTGTTCCATTTTATCATTCCTGTCATTAACGTAGTCTAAACATTCCTTCAAATATTTATTTGTCATATTGCAATATTTTTTCTTATATTTGTTACTTTTTATTTCAGAATCGCTATTTGTATCATTTAATTTTTCGCTGTTACAGTTGATAGTAATATTACAATTTATGTTTGTATTATCTTTTTCTACAGATTTTTGTGTTACAAAAATATCATTTGATTCAATTTCGTCATCCGATTCTTCATCCGATTCTTCATCGAATTCTTCATCTAATTCTTCGTCAGATCCGTAATCCGAATTGTCCGATTTATCACAAGAAATTGATTCATCATCTGTTTCGTTTTCGTACTCCTCATCGCTATCATCTGACCTGTTAGGATCACACAAAATTTTACACTTGTAGCACATTGGACAAAGTGCTTGAAAAGTTTTTCTGTCATCCGGATCTTCACAATAAATTTTATATCCTGTTCTGTCAAAATTTCCATTTTTGTCATCTTTCCACAATGGACACTTATAATCTTTTAGTACCGACAAATTAGATCCTGGTTTATTGGCACAACGAAAATTTTGGCGTGAAGCTATTTTATCCATTGTTCGTTCTGATAAATGCGACATTGTTGTATCTTAATTTTCCTAATATAAATCTTTTTTATATTCTTTCGAAATTATTTAATTATGGCACAATTTTAGCTCTTCCAAATTTATGATATAAAATTGTTCACGCCAACATTCTTCCATCACAACCAACTTCCTATACATGGTATGTCTAAATTTTGCAAATATATACGCTTTGTTTTGGTCGACCATTTTAAATCTATGATGATTGTTGATATATATATCTAAGTTGTCTTTGATAACTATTGGCATTTTGTAGCCATCGATTTCTATTGTAGAACCTGCTGGCAAAATAAATTTATAGTTGAAATCGACCTCAAGATCGTAGTTATATTCATCTTCAAAAAATTCTCTATTTTTACATCCTTCACAAAAAATTTTGTAATAATCTTCATGCAAATATGAACCTTTATCAATCATATCCATCGTTAAATATGGTTTAATATTTGTCTCTTCGAGTATTTTAAATGACCATCCTTCGGGAAGAGATACAAGTTTAAATTTTTTTTTCTGATTTTTATCATCCGTAAGTGTAAATCTGCAATATTTCGTATCAAATAGTGGAAATACATTCCATTTTGCAAAATGGCATTCTGGTAGCAATTCTTTCATAGTATCCATTGATGATAAATTTAATTTACCATTGCTGCACTCAATCTCGACTTTTTCCATGGTTAAGAACTAATATTTTCAATATTTATAACCACGGAGCGTGAACTATCTTAAATTTAAAATAAATTAATAACTACATATATATAACTATATGTATAAGCATGAAATGATTAGTTCATTGAAAAACCATTATGATAAAAATCCAAAATTGGTTTATTACAAAAAATGTTTGGATGACGTAAATAGTTTGGAGAGTTCTAATTTTGTAAAAGATAGTTTTGGAGAATTGCTGGTCGATATTCCAAAACAAGCAACTATACTGGAAAGTGTTCGAATTACCATAAACTATAATATTATCGATTACTACATATATTTGTACCACAAGAGGAAAAAGAATTGTACCAACTATTTAATTAAACTAAATGATGCGGATAAAAATAAATTCCTGCACCAACTAGTATGTGTTACAGAATTTAATGACGTATTGTCGTTGGCCAAAGACATTATTTATCCAGATATTAGTTTTGTAAAAGATGGTGAACAGAATTACCATTTGTATTTTATTATTACAAAAAATCCCCAAAAATTTAAAAAAAAATATTATGAATTGAAAAATTTGTACGAAATAACGGGATATGTGTATGGAATAGATATCTTCAATTTAATCAAATACCAGCGGATTGACAGAATAGTCAATTTTATTAATAAAAGTGGAGAGGGTTTCAATAAATACAAAAATCTTAATAATTTTTTGGGAGCTCTTAAATTCCAAAAGTGGTACCAGAGAGACCGCATATTGGTAATGAGTGGAGTAATATTCCAAACTTTGGGAACGACGTATACTGACGATATTGACATACTAATTATTGCAGAAAAAGTCCATGTAAAAAAAATTCAGGGGATGCTGAAAAGGTTTAATGATTTTAATTTAAGCTTGGATGTTAGCATTTTGGCCAGCGACGGAAATTGGTATAGCCCAAAAGGAATGTTCCGCTACCGAAGCATATGGCTGACATATGTGCTTCCGAGTTTAACAGGTGCACATGATATATTTGAAATAATGAGCAATCCAACTTTTTTTTACTATTTCATGGGAATAAAATGTTCATGTTTGGAAATGAATATAGTTAAAATATTGCAAAGGGCCAACGTCAGCAGTTTAACTGACCTAATAATGCTCAACAAAATTAATAACTATGACCTGGGACCGAGATTATGTATTCCAAATATGACCGTGAGGCAAGGAAAAATTATGGTATTCAACAACTTCAGGATAAAGAAATTGTACGAAGATATCAAACAAAAATTAAAATTGTACTACAACTACGATATGTCTTTGCCGGAAATAAAAGAATTTGTTACAAGATGCCACACAAAAGTATACAATATTTATGAAGGATACATAATCAGGGATCCTGACACATGGATAATAAAAGCTTTTCACCGCGACGTAGAGAATAAAATTTATGAAAAATATATTAGTGGAGCGAATAATTTGCTGGACATTGGTACAGGCAAACTAAATGATCTAAGATTCTGGAACTACTACAAACTGAAAAATGTTGTTGGAGTTGAGCCTTCAGTTGAATCAATCAAAAAAGCATATGAAAAGTTAGAAAAATTTAAAATAAATGAAAAATTGAATATCACCATAATTAACGGATTTGGAAATGTTCCATGGGAAAATAATAGCACGTACAAAAAAGTTTATGACTATGTATATGATGTTATAACTTTCCAACATACAATACATTACATGATAAAAGATATACAAATTGTAATAAACAATTTAAAACCAGTTATGAAAAATGGAACCAAAATTATAATTAGTTGCATGGACGGGAACAAAATAAAAGAAATGATTGAAAAAAATGGCAAAGTAGAAATAAGGAATAACCAGGAACCAATATTTTCTATTGTTCCATTTGAGCCTGATACCGAGGAATATTTAGTTTATTTCAAAGGTGCGTATGGTGTTACGAGTGGTTCGATAGAATTTATTGTTGACGTTAACAATTTAATAGAAATTTTCAAACAGAATAATATTAATCTTTTGGAAAGAAAGAATTTCTTAGAATATGACTCCAATCTGAAGAAAAAAATGATGCCTATACAAAAAATGGTAAGCAGCTACTATATATCGCTTGTTTTTATTTATAATGTTTAGATATAGAGATGGATATGGATACGGATTATGAAAAAAAATATCTAAAATATAGACACAAATATGGAAAATTAAAACATACATACGACTACATTATTTGTGGAGCTGGATCTGCTGGGTGTGTTTTGGCTAACAGACTAAGTCTAGAAAATACGGTCCTTCTGCTGGAAGCAGGAGAAGATTTTGGGCCAAACAATTATCCAAAAGAACTAACGGATCCAACTATTATTGGTTCCGACAAATATGATTGGCACTACAAATCGAAAGACAAAAATAGTATCGAAATTCCGAGGGCAAAAGTTGTTGGCGGATGTTCCACTCACAATGCTGGTGTTATTTTGAGAGCGAGACCAGCTGATTTTGAAAATTGGAATTTAGAAAATTGGACATACGATAAAGTTATTGACTACTATAAAAAATTTGAAAGCAGCAATTTGTTTAACGAGTGGCACAACACAAACGGGCCATTGCCAGTTATTTCTAAAAAATTTTCAGATTTGGTGCCAATTTACCAAGATTTTGTTGTTTCCGTTGAAAAATTAGGTTTCAAGTACATTGAAGATTTTAACGACGGAGAAGAAAATGGCACAAGCATAGTTCCACAAAATATAATAGGTGGAATGAGAATTAATTTAGGAATGGCATACTTAACCAGTGCAGTTAGGGACAGAAAAAATTTTGTTCTGAAATCCAAATCTGTAGTTGACAAACTAATTATAAAAAATTTATCTGCAATTGGAATTAAATTACAAAATAAAAAAAAATTTTATGCGAGAAAAGAAGTAATTTTGTCTGCGGGAGCATTTGGAAGTCCTTCTATTTTGATGAGATCCGGAATTGGACCCAAAGATGTTTTGGGAAAATTGGGCATAAAAATAGTTGTTGATTTACCTATTGGCAAACAACTAATAGACCATCCATATTACGAAATGGAGTTTGTTCTTAAAAAATATCTAGAAGGTGAAATCCAAAAAAATTTTTTGGGGCCATCATTGTGGTTTGAATCAGGCACAACTAATTCCGCGGATATACAAATATTTCCGATGGCCAGAGAAAAATCGTTAACTTTTGGAATAGCTGTCACAAAACCTGAGTCAGTTGGATATTTCCAACTGACTTCCAAAAATCCCATATCCGTACCAACTATCAAATTTAATTTTTTGGACAGCAACCGCGATACGGAACGTTTTATGTATGCCATTGATTTGGTAAGAAAAATAGCCCAAACGGAACCTCTCAAATCATATATCGATTACGAAACTAGTCCAAATATAACAGATAATGAATTGAAAAACAACATAGATTCGTTTGCACACGCATCATGTACGGTTCCGATGGGAAAGGTTCTTGACGACGAAGGACGCGTAAATGGAATTTCGAAATTGAGGATAGTGGATGCATCCATTTTTCCAATGATACCGTCTACGCCGATCCATGCAACAGTTATAATGGCAGCTGAAAAAATAGCGGATTATATTATTAAACAGTGGTAGTAAAAAAAAAATTGAATAAATAATTATTTAATAAAACATTCGTATTAACGAATGTTTTAAATATAAAAATGGACCTATCTAAATCATTACCTTTTGCTATTTTTGTACAACATGATGGACTGAAATTGGTAAGCATACAGTTTGATGATAATACAAATTATGTCTACCATACAATGTGGCTCAGGCATAATTGCAGGTGCGAAAAAATTTGTTTGCACCCGAAAACTAAAGAAATGATTATATGTCCGTCATCGTTCAAAATAGTTGATATTATGCCATCAATTGGAACCATAAAGGACAATGAACTGTACATAGTATGGATGGACGGTCATAAATCAAAATACGGTCTTGGATGGCTCTTGGAATATAAACATGTTGCAACAGATAATATAGCAATATTATCCATGAATTTTAATATAAGACCAAATGTATCTATTTTTTCGTGGATAGAAATGGAATCTGATGATGAAATGCAAAAACAAATTTTAACCATAATGTCATGTGTACAAAAATATGGATACTGCCACATTAAAAATTTTGGTCTGGACAACGAAAAGTTAAAACGACTGATGGCAACAAAGGGATATCCTCTATTTGGTTCACATTTTGGTGATTACGAAAAAATAGAACCAGCAGAATACAACACCTTCAATAAACATACAGACCAGTTAGGATATACAAATGATATCGTTGACATGCATACCGACCAAACATTCATCGAAAATTGTCCCCCTTTCCAGGCACTGCACTGCATGCAAAAAGCTGAATCAGGTGGTGCCAATATGATTATCGATGCAAAAAAAGTATACAATATGATGAAGGAATTTTTTCCATTGGAGGCACAACTACTTTGCACACAACCTATTTTGTTCCATAGAAAACAAAAAGATTATGAAAGTAAATTGGAAAAACCAATTATTAAACTAGACTCGAATGGTGATTTCAAACAAATTCGCAGTTCATATTTTACACTGGCCCCGTTCGATGTTCCTTTTAATATGATGGTTCCATATTATACAGCATACAACAGGTTCCACGAACTCGTTAGAAAACCTGAATCACAAATTATTATACAACTCGAACCCGGCGAAATTATTATCTATGATAACCATCGCATGATGCATGGAAGGATGGCATTTATTGGTTACAGACTGATGATCGGAACATATCATACGGAAATTAGTGATTTGACCAATCACTAATTTGCGCAAGTTAATTAAATATTATATTTAATATTCCAATTGAAAAATTGAAAAATTGAAATATGATATATCTTATTATTTTATTTCAAATATTATATAATAAGAATGGCACCATACGCCGAAGATGGAATTGATTTTTTGTACCTTGTCGAACTTGTACAAAATTGTCTAGACAATGATTTGCTTTTTGTCGAAGCAATGAAAATTGTTGAAAAATATCTTAATTCCAAAAATGTAAATCCAAACCAGGCAACATATTTTCTTTTGAATATGGATTATCCGATGGAACAAAACCAAAAACAGAATTCTTTGTCCGACGAAGAAAATTCAAATTATGAAACTGAAGATGAATATCATGAAAGAACAAACGTAGAACCAATTAAAAAATCAATTTCGGATTCTGAAGAAGGATCCGATGAAGAAATATTACAAATAGATGATGAAGATGAAATTTATCAGAATTAGTGTAAAATTATGATTTATGTAGTTATCCAGAAAAGGCGGTCGCCGCGCTTAATTCATATGTTGGTACTTATAATGGAATCAATATATAAGAATAGCACATGAATCCAGAAAAGGCGGTCGCCGCGCTTAATTCATATGTTGATACTTATAATGGAATCAACATATGAGAAAAGCGCGTGGATCCATAAATAGAAACCAGAAAAGGCGGCCGCCGCGCTTAATTCATATGTTGATACTTATAATGGAATCAACATATGGAGACAGCGCATGAACTATAGAAAGAAACTAAAAAAGGCGGCCACCGCGCTTAATTCATATGTTGGTACTTATAATGGAATCAACATATGAGAAAAGCGCGTGAACCATAGAAAGAAACTAGAAAAGGCGGCCGCCGCGCTTAATTCATATGTTGGTACTTATAATGGAATCAACATATGAAGACAGCGCATGAACTATAGAAAGAATCCAGAAAAGGCGGTCGCCGCGCTTAATTCATATGTTTATACTTATAAGTATAAACATATGAAGACAGCGCATGAACTATAGAAAGAATCCAGAAAAGGCGGTCGCCGCGCTTAATTCATATGTTGGTACTTATACGTATAAACATATGAAAATAGCGCGTGGATCCATAAATAGAAACCAGAAATTATTCGTCCAAAATTTGGTCTTCGACTTCGGTATTTATGGTTGCCGGAATACCAATTATGTCATTAATAGACTCATATATTTCGACAATATTTATTCCGCTACCATCAAAATATCATTAACTACTAAATCATGAATGGTCACAATAGTATTGGTATATTCGTTGTTGGGTATTTTCGAATAAAAATTAAACATTTATCTATTTTTAGTATCTATTATATTAACAGATTTCAAAAATATTTTATATTCAATTTTTTTGTGTATTATTCAATAGTTCGAAATATTTTGTTTTGTATTTTTGGTACTTATAATAAAATGGATCAGATGATGCGCCATTTTGGAATAATGGTCCAGCCTCAGGCCCTATTTTTATTGCTGTTTCAACGGTATTTATTTCAAATTCATTTACCTGTTTGGGTGTATATTTTTTTTCAGCATAAGTTTTTATTGTATCTGCAACTTCTTTACCAACTACAGCACAATTAATATTTGCTCTTGACGATTTGAAAAATTTTAAAAAATCGATAACAAAACCATATTTTACTTTATCGGATTTCAATATTTCTATAAGATTTTTACATTTATCTTTTTCGTATGGACAATTTGCTTCGGTTGCGTTATAGTAAATATTATTATCCACATTTGATGTCATGGAAAAATCGAAGTCATATAATATTGGTTCAACTCTAATTACGTCAACAAGCAAATTACTAGAATGCAAATCCATGTGTGCAAAACCTTTATTAGTATTCAAATTTTGCAAAATATCGATCGTTTTCTTGACAAAATTACATGAAACATTGTTATAATTTATTAAGTAGTCATACAAAGTCAAATATTTTTCTTGGTATTCCAGAATCATAATACAACAATCTGTTACATTTGATTTGTATTTTTCATTAAAATTTTTGAACATTTGTACAACATCATTTTTAACATTTTCAAAAAATTTAGGATCTATGAAGTATCCATTTCCATATGCTCCAAAAAAAATCTTGTCAATATTATCAATGTTTATGCATTTTAAATAAAATGGCTGTATTAAATTATCTTTGATATCGTCATATTCAAGCAAATCTTTATAAATATTCATCTCATTAATGTAATTTTCTGTCGGAATTGTTATCTTAAGAACAAATTTTTTATCATACGAACCTATTTGGTAAACGAGTCTTTTGTTTTTTGGACTAGCCAATGTTCTTATTTCGTCAAAAGATAATGGAGATTTTAGTATGATATTTAGTTGTTCGCTTTCCGTTGTTGTTCTCTTTCGCTGTTTACCAGTTTCTGCAAGATCAACCGAATGCGAAAATATTATAGTGGCGAGCACATTGATACTATTTATTGGTAAAGTTTCTTCGGACGCTGCTAATGGTTGTGTTTCGTCGTCCGGTGTATTCCCTCCTGTCATGACAGGAATTGGAACAGCTCGAATTTCTTCACTTTTATATTTCTTAACCGGGTGCCTGAATTTTTTTTTAATGTCTGCTGCATCACGAGCATAGTATTCATTAATAACTTCAGGATTACAATATTCATTTATTGTTTGGTATTTGTCTGGAAAATTTTTTAACAAATATGAATGCTCTCCTAACCATTTTTTGAAATATGAATTGTTAAAAATTTGTTTCAACGATTCTTTTGTTAAACCATTTTTCATCGGAATTGAATAGTCCAACAAAGGAAGCATATAGTCAATATTATATTGCATAATAATTATACATGAGATATCAATTTCCAATAACAATGTGCGCATGCTGATATAAACAGATATCTTATTAATGATAATATATGACGGATAAGCAAAACAAAACCATTTATGATTTGTGCAGAACTCCCAAAATACTGCACTATATTTTGGAAAATCCGAAAGAAAGAATTATTATAGTTGGTGATATACATGGATGCTATGAAGAATTTATGGATTTGTTGTACCAATGTGTTTATGATCCGGACCACGATACGCTAATTTTGGTTGGTGATTTGTGCATGAAAGGGCCAAAATCGCTGGAAACAATCCAGTTTTGTTGCAAAAATAAAATACTATCTGTTAGAGGCAATGTTGACGAAAATACATTAAGAAATTATGAACTACTTAAAACGAAAGATCCATTGTACAAGGAAGATTGGCTCGAATATGAATTCCTAAAGCATTTGACGGATGACGAAATAAACTATTTGTACGAATTGCCATACACGATAACTATACCAAAAATAAATTCGATGGTCGTCCATGCAGGACTGATGCCGAACAAACCGCTGGAAGAACAGAATTTGGATGATTTAATTAGGATGAGGAACATTTACGAAAACAACGGTGTACTAAAGGCAGATGTTGGCCAAACGAAAGGAGATGCATGGATAACATATTGGAAAGGATCGAGTCATATTTATTTTGGCCACAATGCCGAAAGAGGTTTACAATTTGGTGAATATGCAACTGGTTTAGACAGTGCATGCTGTTATGGGAAATTTTTAACAGGAATTATTATAAATGGTAGTAATAAAAAAATAGTATCCGTCGCCAAGAAGACGTAATTCTACAATTATCTTTGATAATTTTGAATTGCGCAATTCAAGATCATCTCTAGATGATCTTGAATTACGTAATTCTACAATTATCTTTGATAATTTTGAATTGCGCAATTATATAAACTTATACCCAGCTGCATGTCTCAGAGTATGAATACTTTTCTTTTTCCAATCATTTCCGGTTGCCTTTTCCGACATAAAATAAATATCTCCATGTTCAAAATTTAATTTTATCCTTTCGCCAACAGGTTTGTTCATATAAAACCACTGGTATTCAAGTGGCATAGAATTTCCCAAACGGAGACCAACCACTTTTTTCCTTTCGCCATCTCCATGGAACCCAATACCACATTTAGTTGTATCATAGTAGTAGTTACCTTCTGCAACCAAATTTGTTCCCTTGTCTCCAAGTATTTTTGATATTTTATTTTTGATGCTATTCAACAAAGGAACTTTGTCGAATGCCACAACGGTGCTTTTTCCCAGAATATAATTTGGTTTTTGGGTTTGGTTTCCGAAACACAGATTGTGTCTTGCATGTTTGTTAACAACACGACCGTACATCAACGCTTTCGTATCCCATTTTAAATTTCTAAGTTCGTTGAATAAATCTGTTGATGTCTTGTTTGGTTGTATTGATTTGAACAATAAATCAATTCCATTTCTAACTACAAGAATATAGGCTTCGTCATCCGGATAAATATCCAATTTTTCAATTGGATAATTTAAATCAATAAGTTCAATCTTTGTTGCATTTTTGCGTTCAAAATATTTTTTTATTTCCAACAAATCGTTCAAAGTAAATCCTTCGTCCACTAGTTTTCCTATTTTTTGCATGCCAACATGATTTTCTGCCATATCACATAATGTTATCGTTATCGTTTTGTTGTCCATCAGCTGCTATTTAATTTTAAATTAAATTAATTTTAAATTAATTTTAAATTAAATTTAAATTTTTGCCATTTTAATTTTTAATTTTTTGTTGTACCCGGATTTTTTCCATTTGTTAAACGATTTGTGGTATTCGCCATGAACAACTTTTTGGTTGGAAACGGTCAAAAATCCATCATCAATATCTAATAAATATTTTTCGTTAGTAGTTGGGTTGCAACAAAAAAGATAGTCTTCGAACAGGACAAACATTCTCATTATTTTTTGGACATTTTGGTTGGTATTTTGCTGTTGTGGATACAGATTAGGTGGTGGCACAGATACCGTGTAAAATCTGATTTCGTTCATCTTTGCATTTTTTTTCAAAACTAAATATTTAACAATTTGGATATTAAATTTTGTTTTGAGGATCGACAAAAAAGATAGCATTTCTTGGATGCTGGTTAGTTTAGGGTTAAGGATTATCGGTTCCGTAAACATGTGTTGTGTAAAACCAAAACATTGTATTTCATTTGTTAAATATTTCGCCAAAATTATCAATTTTTCGTTTGCCATTTTTAAATATTTATTTGAAAGTTCGTCTGTGAAATCGTGTATTTGTTGGAATTCTCTCATGGACATATTTCCAAAGTAGACAATACGAACATCAAAAGTTTTTTGACTTACTCCTTGATTTATAAAGTCTTTCAAATTGTTTACCATTGAATTAATATCTTTCATATCCGACGGAACGACATAAACTTTTTGGATATCTTCTTCTTTGCCGAAACAGAAAGCATATTCACCACATCCTCCAAAGCCATTGATCAGTGCTTTAAAATATTTTAACATTGGTTCCAAATTTCCGTCTACAATTTTGACATCATAGTATGAGTGGTCGTTGTGCACCACCATTTGGTTAGTATGGTTTGCCATGTATAATTGGTTATATATTAATTTAACATTAAAAAAACTAAAAATTGAATCTTAAATAGTATTATATTTACATTTTATACACCAAATATTAAATATGAACAAAATACCAACATTTATTGAATCATGCATGGATGGCAGTTTGGACAATGTCAAATATTGGATAACAAAAAATATTGATATCCACGAAAATGATGATTATGGATTGAGGTGGGCATCATTGAATGGCCATTTTCCTGTAGTCAAATTTTTGGTAGAGTCTGGTGCCAATGTACGTGCAGCAAACAACCAAAGTTTAATATGGACAACCTATAACGGACACCTGGACATTGCGAAATATTTAATAGAATCTGGTGCAAATATTAATATAGATAATGATTATGTTTTAAGATGGGTGCTTAGAAATGATAAATATAATTCAGAACTTATAAAATATTTAATTGGAAAAGGAGCAGATCTCAACATATTAGTTGCAATTATTGCACCAGAAATTGTTGTGCGTTTGATGGAAGCCTATACGAATAATGAATTTCCCGATGAATTTTATGAAGAATTGGTTGAAGGAAGAAATAAAAGTTACTTGGCTATTGTGTCTAAAGAATTTATGGAAGTTTGGATGACAATAATGATTAATTATTTACAATTATAATTTAGTTTATAATTATATAGTATGTTTAAACTATTAATTTATAATATTGGAATTGATAATTGGTTGAAAAACACTGAAGAATGCGAACAGATTAAAGATGATGAACATTTTTATGAATGCATTAATAACCAACCAAAAACGAACAGGAACAAACAATTTTTCAGTTGTGACCCCCGTGACGAAAGTATAATAAAATATAATTTAATTTTAGCTAAAAAATTTAATGATTTTGTAAAAAATGAAAATATTTCGGTTGTTGTTTTGCAGGAAATATGTACCGCAAATATCAACCAACTGAGTTTAAAAAATGGAATTGCGAGTTATTACAATTATCCTAGAGAACAGACGTACAAACATTATACAAAATGTTTATTAACTGGTTCATATAACGAACATATTATTATATCCTATCCCGAAGAAATTTATAAAATGAGTACACAAAATCCGTGTATCGAAAAATATGGTGGTATTCTTTATTCAAAATGTTTTCATGATAATTTTCAAGTATCCAAAATAAAATTGGACTACAATTTATATATTATTAATTTCCATGACCGTACTTACGCCGGAAAGGAATATATTGATTTTAAATTTAAACTTCATCTTTTATGTTTGATCATGATAATAATATCATTAGACCCAAATAATATTATAATATTAGTAGGAGATGCAAATGCCAGAGACATCTTGTTCAAAATAGATGAAAGTAGATTATTTGTTGACGAAAATAAAAAATTAATATTTGAGAAAAATATTTTATATTTTAAAGATTTTGTAACAAAATTTTCACAAAAATATGATGATAACAATCGTGAAGCATATTTTGATGAAACTAATCGTAATATTCATATATTATCATTAGTAAATTTAGTTCTTAAGACAGTGATAGAAAAATATTTCAACAAATGTGAATCCGAAAATTGCAATCTTAAAAAATACAAAATATGTCCGCAAGAAAAGCAACTGAATACTATTTTATATTTTAAAGCTAATACTCATGTCAAAATTAATGTAAAACCATTAATAACAGAAACAGAAAAAAATGATTTATGTAAATGGATAATTGAAACATCCAGCCATATACCATATATTTTTGAAGTGAATATTAATAAAGAGGATAACGCACCTGATAATATTGAATCGTTAAAAGATATATCATATGATAAACTACTTGCATCTTCAAGCAACAGAATAACCAAAATTGTTCCAAAAAAAAAAGGTGGAAATTATTTCCAAAAGTACCAAAAATATAAAACAAAATATGTTTCACTTAAAAAAATTGTTTAAAATAATAATAATAAAATATTCATATAGTAGTTAAGGATAGACAATGGACATAAGTAGTGATAATTTAGATAACGCGGTAATAACTGTACCACCAACTGCGATTGAACCCACAATTGAACCCGTGATTGAACCCGTAAATGAATCTACTAATAAACAAATAAATGAAGAATCTTTATCTATTGTAACAAAACCAAAAACTAAAAAATCTGTTTCATTTTGTGTTCCATTAAAATCTGATGTTAGTAGAAACCAAAATAATATTCAACTAGTTAAACCATCTCATAATTCGAATATTAATTTAAAAACAATTAGTAACCGCATAGAATATACTAAATATATTTTAAAAATTATCAAACTGGATCCGGTAATAGATTTTAATAACAATAACCAATTTTTTATAGATATTCCTATAACTAAAATTAATATCAAACACGTATTTATAAAATCAAATTTCGGAATAAAATATTACAAAAATAAATATGGATATGCATTCAAAGCTAGATCAAAAATAGATAAAAATATTTTGTTCGATATTAGTATATGTACCTGTCCTAAATATAGTGCAGCACTCCAAATATCAAAATTGCTCGGAAATTTTATAATAAATCGTTCAACACCAAGTATTGCAATACCAATTAGTTCATTTTACACAAAAATAAATGATCTCTATAGCTGGTGGCCGTTCGAAACGATAGATATTAGACCACATGATGATAAAAAAAATGGCACCGCTCTTGTATACATAAGTGAGTGGTGCGATTGTAGTTTGTTGGAACTGGTTACTAACAGCTATTTCATAATTCCTAAAAATTTTTGGGATGTAATTATATTTCAAATATTATTTACACTAGACAGAATCCAAATAAAGTACCCGACTTTTAGGCATAACGATTTAAGTATTTCAAATATTTTTGTGTATACAGATAAAGTAGTAAATAGTAGTAAAACATATTACAACTATATAGTTGGCAATAAATCATTTGTAGTGCCAAATATTGGTGTCCAAGTTAGAATTAAAAATTTTACACATGCCTGCATTGGTAGCATAGTTGAAAATAGTTCCATTAACGATTTACCTGAACTACACATAAGTTCAAATGAAAATAAATATTACGATATTAACTATTTTCTTAATACACTTTTGTTGAAATCACAAAAAAATAATTTCCAAATTCCAAAGGAGATTGATGAATTCATGTACAGAGTCGTGCCAGACAAATATTGTGTTGGAGGAAAATATTGTAGTATGGCGGGAAGACTGGTTGTGGATGACGAATATACAACACCATATAAAATATTGCTCACTGATCCGCTATTTAATAAATTTGGTTCGATGAAAAATTGAATTTGTTAATATCTAACTGAAATATTTATTTAAATATTTCAGTTAGATATTAAATGCAAACAGAATACAGCGAACTAATATGTAATTTTATTATTAGTTTTGTATCGATTATATCAATAATAGCAATTTTTGTTGTACCACCATTTTTTATTGGTCCTATTATCATGAAAGAAAAATGGAGCGAAAATACAACAACTAAAAATATTGTATGCTGGCTGGTTGGTCTAATTTCAATGGTCGGATCGATTCTGTTATGTTTATTTTTTGGTTTTTTTTTACATAAAATTTCAAATTGTCTGTGTAAAAATAGAACGGAAGATGAAATTATAATTTAATATTTATTTTTTCAATTTACTGATCATACAAAAACGGCCCAAATTAGAATCATATGTTGGGAATTCGTCAACTATTTCCTCGTCGCTTAGTGACTGTAAATTTTTATTAATAATTTCGGATATGTTACTTAATTTGTTTTTTGTATCGGCTTTAAAGATATCTCTTCCGTGGACATAAGGTATATCGCCCATTTTACTTTTGATTTTGTTATACGCAATATTACTATTATACGAAATATTACTACCAGGCATTACATAAAATTGTTCTTGCATAAAAAGAAAATGGTCATATAATTCTGAAATATGGTTTCTTATATAGTTTCCTAATTCTTTTTTAGTTTTATTTTTAATAATGTTTGCATATTCAATACAAATAGTGCTTCCGCTAACGATAATCCAATTATATTTCTGTTCCATTAATATTCTAATTTATTCTAATTTATTCTAATTCATAGTAAATATAAATTTATCAGGATTTATTAATTTCAATTTTTTTTTTATTTTCGTCTCTTACAAGCATAAGGGCTTTGCCAAGTAAATTTTTTCCGGGCCACTCTTCTTCAGGAACTTTAACTGCCTGCTTTACACTCAAACCAATTCCCCAAATTTCGTCATATGGTGATGCCTCGACAATTGTTTTGTTTCCGGTCTCCAATAAACGTTTCAACAAATCTGGATTTTGTTCAAATTTCAGTCTGTTCCCTTGGACAACTATCGAAAATTTATATTTGTCCCATACATCGGAATCAAATTTTTTAACTTTTCTTCCGAAAAATTTAATACTGGAAGGTTTGGATGTTTTCATTATTTTTTCGAAAATATATCTGTCCCCAAATAGTAGTGCTTTGTGGGCCATCATATATTGTTCTGCATTCAAATATTGTACAATATTTCCATTTTTACGTTTTTCTATAAATTTTGCAGGAAACCATTGGCTAAAAATATTAAAATTAGTTTCCGTATTTTTGTGTCCATAAAATAATACATGTGTATCGGTTTCCATTTATTTTATTCTAATAAAAATTATTTAAAATAAAATAAATAATTCAATTTTTTCTATTAGACGTTGATTTTTTAATTGTCTTTTTTGAGAATAAAAACAGGTTGAAAACTTCCATTGACGCCAGTATCTTTATCTATTAGCGGATCATTAAGATTTTTCAGTCCATATAATTTTTGAATTTTAAATCCATCGACCAAAATCAGAGGCAGTCGAACATGGCCATATATGCGATGTGCATTCCATACTACTTTATCTTTTCCAACTGGTATTGATAATATTAGTATTCCGCCAGATACCAAATAGGACAAAGTTTTTTGCATATCTTCAATATCTGCATTTGGGTTCAGTGGATCACCGTAACGTCCTAGACCATCATGTTCTAATGACGAAATTGACACCACAACATCGTATTTAATTCCTTGTTCTAGTTCTTCTTGAAATTTTCCAACAGTTATGTATCTCAAGTCAGGACAAGTTGTATGGCGTTGCTGGTATTCAACAATGGTACAACTTTTGCATCCATAATTAAGAGACATAGCTTCATACCACGGTATTACTGACCCAATAATAAGAATATTTTTTCCTTTAACAAATTCTTGCATCGCCATGTGAACCCATGGATCCGTTTTTGGATATGTATGAGATTTCTTTTTTTTTGGCTTTTATTTTCAATTTATTTATTTCTTCCAATGTATATTTTTCGTCATAATAGTGCTCATCGTAAAAAAATTCATTGATAAATTTATTTTCTATTGCTATTTGGTTATTACGCGTATATTCATTTTTCAATTCTTCTGGAATAGTTGTGTACATTTATATAGATATATAGATAATTTATTTAATATATTTTCTGGACGTTTAAGTATTTCTGAATTATCCATATATTTTTTTTCAGTATCACTAAATGAAGATAACCGTGAAGTGAGATAATTGGAACATATTTATGGCTTTTGGGTATTTTAAATCCACAATTTAGTCTGTTAATATACGAGAACTTATATATCTAATACAATTACTGAGGGGCCGCTATTGGTTCTTATTCCGGAAATCCATCAGCGCCCCTCCGTAATTGTATTTAATATATAGATTCATGCGCGAATTTCATACGAGATATTAATAATAATATGTAGTTCTCGTATGAAATTCGCGCATGAACTAATATATCTTATACAATTACTGAAGGGCCGCTATTGATTCTTGTTCCGGAAATCCATCAGCGCCCCCTCCGTAATTGTATTTAATATATAGATTCATGCGCTAATTTCATACGAGATATTCATAATAATATGTAGTTCTCGTATGAAATTCGCGCATGAACTTGTATATCTTATACAATTACTGAAGGGCCGCTATTGGTTCTTATTCCGGAAATCCATCAGCGCCCCTCCGTAATTGTATTTAATATATAAATTCATGCGCTAATTTTATACGAGAGATTCATAATAATATGTAGTTCGCGTATGATAACAGTGCATAAACTAATATATCTTATACAATTACTGAAGGGCCGCTATTGATTCTTGTTCCGGAAATCCATCAGCGCCCCTCCGTAATTGTATTTAATATATAGATTCATGCGCGAATTTTATACGAGAGATTCATAATAATATGTAGTTCGCGTATGATAACAGCACATGAACCTATATATCTTATACAATTACTGAAGGGCCGCTATTGATTCTTGTTCCGGAAATCCATCAGCGCCCTCCGTAATTGTATTTAATATATAGATTCATGCGCGAATTTCATACGAGATATTCATAATAATATGTAGTTCTCGTATGAAATTCGCGCATGAACTAATATATCTTATGCAATTACTGAGGTGCCGCTATTGATTCTTATTCCGGAAATCCATCAGTACTCCTCCGTAATTGTATTTAATATGTAGATTCATGCGCTAATTTCATATTATTATGAATATCTCGTATGAGAACAGCGCATGAACTAGTATATCTTATGCAATTACGGAGGGGCAGCTATTGGTTCTTATTCCGGAAATCCATTAGCGCTCCTCCGTAATTGTATTTTTTCGAAAATAATCGAGTTGTATGTGTTATAAATAATAAAATTTGCTGTTCCACTATTTCCAACAGGTTTGTATTGTACAATTATATGCAATGTTTAATTGGCATCAATAATTAAATTACAAATAATTTATAATTAAATTATGGACATTTTATCTAATGGCATACCAGAATAGGAAGATGCCAAAGTTCCATGTGGAATTGTATCATATATCGATACATTGTTCAAAAAATCGATTTCAGAAATATCCCAACGAACCCGTTCGGCACAATTTGATGTAAATATTGAGGTTGGAGTTGCAAAACAGGTTTGGCTGGTGCATGTTAGCGAAGTACATTTATATTTGCACTCGCCAAACATTTTTCTGACAAGACCAAAATTATATTGTTTCCGAACATTAACAATAATTTTATCAATTTTTTCTTTGAAACAAACCACAAAAGATAAATCTTCCTTTTCCAATGTTGATACCATTCCAATTTCATCATCAAATAGAAATATGCGATCTAAAATGATGATATGCATCGGATAGTTCATTCTTTTTCTCCATTCACAAATTTCTTTCCATTTTATTGGTATTGAATCAATGATTTGGATTTTGGAAATGATATTTTCAATTTTTATTTTGAAATGCAGTACCAAAATTGCAGTACTTTGTTCCAATATTTTCATTATTGGTGCAGAACAATTCAACTGAAAAAGATCTTTTTCAACATATATATATTTCGGAGGAAAATTCATTTTTGTATACCATTTTTGTATTTCGTCCAACATTTTCATGATGGCCGAAATATCTGGTTGCACTATTTGTTTTGAAAGATGTACAGACCTTCTAACAGGAATGGAATATTTTTGTAAATTTGAAAAATCGGTAGTATAGTTGCTTTCCATTTGGCGTTTTCCAAACAGAACTGTTTTCCAAACAGAACTAATGTATAAATTACATGAAAAGAACTTTTTTGTATTTAATTTTATCAATTTTTTATTCTGTTGCAGCATATGTTAACATATCCAATTTAACTAAACAAATTACAGCATTTCTTTTGGATTTCCGAACATTTTTTGCAATTGCATTTGTCGCACATAATTTCTATTTTATAAAATTTTGTACAAAATTTTTCATCATGTTCATCCGAATATGATGGAGGAAGCCTTTCCATATTGATATTTGAAATATTGATGTAGCGACAATTTTTATGGCATGTTGTGCAATGTATCGAAAAATATTTATTTGGTTTTTCATCTTCTTCATCTTCTTCATCTTCTTCATCTTCTTCATCTTTTTCATGGTGAATATTTTTCTCTTTTTGGCCAACACAAAACCAAAAAGATCTTTTGCATGACGAACACCTGCTATAAACTTCTGCTCCACGTTTGGATGCTTTGTCTGCATCAATAAAAATTGATGACGACATAATTGTTCTTCGGCAAATGGGACATTCGATGTGTGTATAAAAGGTTTCCATGGTTTTCATTTTTGGTGTGGAAATTTTTGCTTACTATAAACTATAATTGGTACATAAAATCTTATTTTTTCAATTTTTTTAGAGAACATGTGGTAGCTGGTAATTAAAATTTCAAAATAGTTTTATCAAGAGGAAGTTCATTTTTTGAATTATTTGTTAAATTATTTTTATCAAAATATAATTCGTCTGGTAGTGGATTCAGGTATGATTTAGGAGACCTTGATTGGACAACTAAATTGTTGGCCACATAAGATCCTTCTGTATCAAATTGTAAATCATACAAATAATATTCATCATTTTCATTTGGCAATAATATTGATGATTTTTGTTTTATTCTTTTAATTTTTGGATTTTTTATAAGGCATCTTGCGGGTCTGCGAGCATTTTCATAAATTATTGGATGCGGAGCTGTTATTAACAATAGTTTGTTTGGAAAATTATTGCCTAAAGAATCTTTTTCAATTTTTACAATATCAATTTGTTGGTCCGGATCCATTCTATCCGAAATCAAACGTGCTACTTTAAATATTATTTTTAAATCTGAATTTGAAGCAACTAAATCTCCTCTTACAATTTTTTGGATAGGTTTTGTACCACCGTCTGACATCAAAATTTCTGTATTCGCCGCCAAACATGGCACAGGATTGCCTACTAATGCACCAGCAAACCCAAAAGAGACTATAAGTGCAGTGATTGTTACTGTAATACTTACGATATGATTTTTCATAACGGGATATGGTGCCAGGAGCCATGTAACAGTGGTTCCCGAAATAGATCCATTGCGTGCTTGGTTTATTGTTCCATCGTTAAGAGTTAAACTATAACTAAAATTAGTAGTAGCTGTTGTTCCGGTTAAACTTAGTGAAAGCAGAGTACTAAAATTTGCTGGAACATTATAAATGTATTGCAACATGGCAAATGTATTCATTGGTAGAGAATATCGCCATTGTCCAATAGCAATAGTTGTTGTTGTACCCGTCGTCGATAAGGATCTGGACGAATTAGTTGGTGTCCATATACCTGGTGGAGAATTTAACGTTGTACCAGAACTTTGTAATGTGACAAATTGATCATTAACTATGGACATTTATATATTTATTGAATATAATTAATTAAACAGGTGTTGGAAAATTTGCTATAAGTACTGGTTCTGGAACTTGGATGCCCAAAATATGCACACACATTTCCTTCAACACTAATAGGACTTACTATTATCTTGTCAGATACTATTCTGTGTTTATATTTCTGTGTTTATATTTTTCCATGCATTCACCACAATAAATTTAGTAGCCAATTAAATATTAATTTTATAAAATAATATTTAAGAAATGCTCATTTTTTCGAAGATCTCCACAATATTTGTTTTCTTTGTTGCAGATCTTTTCATAGATTTCTTTTGGATAGGATTTTTGGATCTGGTTTTGTGTTGGGTCTTGAAATTCAATCTTGAAACTGTTATTCCAATTTTCTGGCAACCAGTATCCGGTCCTCCAACCAATTCAACAATATCAACGATTTCCACAATTTTGGGAATGGCGAGTTTGGAAATTCTTGGAAATATTTCCATTTTGCAAATTGCAATATCAAAACCAATTTTGCAATTTTGTCCGCACCGAAAACAAAATCCTTCGCAAATTGTCAAAGAATCGACAAAGGAGTTCATTTTTTTTGGAAGTTTCACCGAATTGAGAAGTTGGTTTTGGCAAAAGAAACAAACATGGAGTCTGATATGGTCGGACTCATTGCGGAATCTTTTTCCATTCCAAAAACAAAATGGACAATCCATTTCGGAAGAATAATACAAAAATATTTAATGGATTTTTTTAATAAATAAAATTTCAATTTTTTTTAATTGAACTTATCACAATCATTGGTATCGATAATAGCTTCTTCAATAATATTAGTCGTTATCTTTCTAACAAATCTCATCTTGATATCTTCTCCGGATAATGTTTTGACGATAAACATTGGATCATTGTTATCATCCACCGCATTTGTATTATTGACTATTAAATTTCCAATATTATTCGTATCACTCATTATTTTAATATAACAACTTATTTTTTATATTCAAACTTAATATAAAAATTGAAATTACAACTGCTTATTAGGCCTAGGCCCTAGTAAACGGCTAGTATTAAGACATATTTAAATATGGCCACAAATGAAGTTTCAAACATTATGAATATAGAATTTAACCAGAGGTTGACATCATGTGAGGATATCTATAACGATATGGAAATAGAACGTAGAGTTGATGAACATCTAACTAAGGATACATATATGAGGCATAGGCCTACTTTTGTCCGTTGGAAGTGTTCGTCAGAAAAACGAGAGATGATTATTAAAATTTTAAGTCTTGCACATGATCATATTATTCATTCATTTGGAAAAATTTTGGTTGATGGTATATGCGC
>Ga0206992_1018_pt2 | contig 34437 bp, 34 predicted proteins | sample Alteio_BWMinCont_6_FD_153267 | JGI IMG/M metagenome (GOLD analysis project Ga0206992, IMG submission 153267) | Enriched cells from forest soil in Barre Woods Harvard Forest LTER site, Petersham, Massachusetts, United States -... | ecosystem: Environmental > Terrestrial > Soil > Temperate forest >... | reverse complement strand
CGTTCGATGGCCCAACGCGCCGGAGGGTCATTAAGGGACAGCGTGGACGCCGGAAGGCAGGCCGGTTGGCGGGCGACCGGCGGCGGACCGGCCTCCCGAGCTGCCCCTGACGCCAACAATTCGCAAGGCGCCGGCGCGTCCGAGCAGCCCTCTTGGGCTCGGCGATTGCAAGCCGAGCAGCGCGCTCGCCATCAACGCCAAATCACGTCGCAAGCCATCCGGGACGGCGACCGTCCCGGCGCGCCGGCCAACCCCGAACTCGACCAAGAGGAAGACTGATGCTCTTCAAACGAACATTGCAGCGTTACGGCCACACGCCCGAACCGGTCACCCCCTATCAGCGGGCCGCCCAAGTGTGGGACGAACGAATCGGCTCTGCCCGGATCCAGGCCAAGAACTGGCGGCTCATGGCGTTCGGATGCCTGACGCTCAGCGTCGGCCTCGCCGCCGGCATAGTCTGGCAGTCGGCGCGGAGCCGGGTCACGCCCTACGTCGTCGAGGTCGACAGGCTCGGCGAGGTTCAGGCTGTGGCGCCCGCCATTACGCCATACCAACCGAGCGACGCACAGATCGCGTGGTATCTCGCCCGCGTCGTCACCGATGTGCGCGCGCTCTCGACCGACCCGGTGCTTGTGCGCCGGAACTGGCTTGAGGCCTATGAGTTCGCGACTGATCGCGCGGCACTCTTTCTCAACGACTTCGCCCGGACCAACGATCCGTTCAAGGCAATTGGAGACCGCAGCGTGTCGGTCGAAGTCACCAGCGTCGTACGCGCGACAGATACCTCATTCCAGGTGAAGTGGACTGAGCAGATCTATCGTCAAGGCAGCCTTTCATCGACCGAGCGTTGGACCGCCATCCTCACCACGACCATCGAAACGCCGCGAACGGCCGACGTGCTGCGGAAGAACCCGCTCGGCCTCTACATCACCGGCATCGCCTGGTCGCGCGAGCTCGATACCACTCCCACTCCCACCCATTGATAGGAGAAACGCATGCCGCCCTCTCGCACCACGCTCATTCTCGGTGTTTCAATGCTTGCTCTTACCGCCTGCGCCAACAACGAAAAGCCGCCGGCGATTAGCTATGACAACGCCGACTTCAAGCCGGCGGCCGTTCAGCCGGATGCACCGAAGGCAGTCGCGATCGTCACAGTGCCGGAACAGCTGCCAGGTCAGCTTTTGCCACCGCCCTCGGCACGCAGTCCTCGCGACGGAAGTCCTCCGCCCGCACGGGTAGAGGCTGCCAACAAAGCGGCGATCCAGGAGCCGAGCGCCCATGGCTACATCAATGCCGTGCAGGTCTATCCCTTCGCCGAGGGCGCGCTCTATCGCCTCTACGCGGCGCCGGAGCAGGTGACGGATATCACTCTGCAGCCGGGCGAGACTTTGAGTTCGGTATCCGCCGGCGACACGGTGCGCTGGGTGGTCGGCGACACCAGCAGTGGGACGGGTGCTGGCAAGCAAGCGCATGTCCTGGTAAAGCCGTTTGCGCCCGGCCTCAAGACCAACCTCGTGATCATGACCGATCGGCGCAGCTATCATCTCGTGCTGGAAAGCACCGACCGCACGTCGATGGCGGCGATCTCCTGGACCTACCCCCAGGACCAGCTCGTCGCGCTCCGCCAGCAGAACGAACGCGCCGATGCCGTGGCGCCGATCGCCGAGAATGTTGCGCTGGCAGATTTGAAGTTTCGTTACGCCATCACCGGCGCTATGCCGCCGTGGCGGCCGGTGCGGGCCTTCGATGACGGCGCCCATGTCTATATCGAGTTCCCGTCACGCATCGATCAGGGCGAGGCGCCGCCATTGTTCGTGGTCGGCCCGGAGGGAGACAATCAGCTCGTCAATTATCGGGTCCGGCGCAACTACTACATCGTCGATCGCCTGTTCGCGGCCGCCGAGCTCCGGCTTGGTCAGGATCCGCAGCAGGTCGTTCGGATCAGCCGTACCGACACTGTGGCGTCGACGGCGGAAGCGGGGAGGGGATCGTGAGTGATACAGGCCCCTCGAAACTCAATCCTGAGGCCCTGGTACTCAAGGCGACACCTCGCCGTGTCGTCCGGTTCAAGCGGACTCTCCTGATCGGCATTGCCGCGGTGGGATGCATCGGACTCGTCGGTGTCACCTGGATTGCGCTCAAGGGGTCGGGTTTCCATCCAAACTTGGGAAGCGACGAACTCTATGGCTCGGCACGCAAGAACACGCCCGATGCGTTGGCGAGTCTCCCGGGTGATTATGGGCAGATGGCGAAACCAAAGCCACAGCTGGGACCGCCACTACCTGGCGATCTCGGGCCGCCAATTGTGGAGCGAGAGAAGCAGCTTGGCGTCAATCCAGCCGGCGCCGAGGACGAGGCGGCACGCGCCGAACGGCTGCGGCTCGCGCAACAGGCGCAGCAGGCTCGCGAGGCGACCGTGTTCTTCCAGCTCAACCAACATAGTGGGGGCGTGTTGCCGGTTGCGGCTTCGGCCGGAACGCCCGCCGCCACCGCGGGTTCGCCTCCGAACGACGCTGGTGCCGACGGCGGTCACCTGAACCTCGATCCTGACCGCGATCAGAATGACCAGCAGCACAAGGCGGATTTCGTCAACCAGGCTGCCACGCGCAGCATTTATAACGATCATGCCCTGCAGACGCCGCCGTCGCCTTTCGAGGTGCTGGCCGGCACGGTCATCTCCGCGAGCCTCCTGACCGGTCTGGATTCCGACCTGCCAGGCATGGTCACCGCCCAGGTGACCGAGGGCGTCCGGGACACGGTAACGGGTCGGACAATTTTGATTCCGCAGGGGAGCCGGCTGATCGGCGCCTATGATTCCGTGGTCGCCTTCGGCCAAAGCAGGGCGCTGCTGGTCTGGCAGCGCATCGTCATGCCCGACGGCTCATCCATCCAGATTGACAATCTGCCGGCGACCGACGCCGCTGGTTATGCCGGGCTTGAGGACGAGGTCGATTACCATACGTGGACGCTGCTCAAGGGCATCGCGATGTCGACGCTGCTCGGCGTCGGCACTCAGGTCACCTTCGGAAGCGGACAGAGCAACCTGGTTCAGGCGATCCAGCAATCGACCCAGGAAAGCACCAACCAAGCCGGCCAGCGGATCGTCGAAAAAGACATCAATATTCAGCCAACAATTACGATTCGACCCGGATTTCCGCTGAGGGTCATTGTCCATAAGGATCTCATTCTACGGCCATACCAGGGCTGAAGGAGTGCGTGTCTTGCCCGAATTGAAGTTAGCCAAGTTGCCTGACCGTACACCAGTCAAGATTACATTCACGGCGTCGGCAGACCTGAATCAGATTCTAGGCCAGTATGCGGACATGTATCGCGTCGCCTATGGCGTGGCAGAGCCTGTGCAGGAACTCATCCCGTTCATGTTGGAGGCTTTTCTCGAGAGCGATCGCGAGTTTGCAAAGGCCCAAAAGAGCGGCCCTCCCGCTGTTGCCGCGTCTTCGTCGGCAAAGGCATTGCGGCAAGACCCGGATCTACCTGGTCCCACTCTCGCCAAGGGGATTTGAGGCGTGTCGGTGATTCATCTTCACGCCCGCAAAAGGTGGTGGATGGCTTGGACCAATGTGGCATTTGGTGAGAAGGACCGGTCACCGCCAATGCTCAGCGAAGCGCGAGTAACAGTGAAGGCCGCCCATTCACGTGGATTCGATTTTTGGGACTGAGACGGTCGACTGCGTCGCGACCACGGCGGAAACATAGCTCGATGTTTTGCGGCGATGTTAGGTCCCCCCTCGTCCAGGGTTGCATCTCGATGAATTCTGCGTGCATCAATTGGTAAAATAATCTTCAATGAGGAATCGGGCGTGTTTTGCCATCAAAAAGAGCCTCACAGGGCAGCACCACGTAGAATGGGATGACGGCCACAGGTATAATCAAAGGGTCTTCGAAGTCCGCGGCGCCGGGTCAGTACCTTGGCTATGGCCTGCAGGACGTTCGCCTATGCCACCACCTTCTCAAGTCGGCAGAAGCGTGTTCAGTTTCGCTTGAGTTCATTGAGGACACAGCGATCCACCATCCTGACGGAAGCTTGGTCCTCGAGCAGGCGAAGAGTGCACTGTCAGGCAATCCGATCGGAGATGGATCGGTCGAACTATGGAAGAGCTTCGCCTACTGGGGGAGTCTATGCTCGGAAGGACGGATCGATCCAGCATCGACGGACTTCCGCATCTATTTCTGCGGGCAGAAAAAAGGACAGCTTGCTCAACTCCTTCACGCTGCAACGACGGATGTGGAAGCAGCGGCTCTCCTGGAAAAAATTGGCAAGAAGGTTGGGCCTCACAATCAGGAGAAGGGCGCCAACCCGAAGATCACCGAGTTCCTCGGTGCTGGACCTGACATTTGCAAGCAGATCGTGCTCAATTTCCGGCTCATCATCGATGCGGACCCACTCGAGCCAATTCGCGAACGCCTGCGCTTTGTGGTGCTCGACGAATCAGTCGACGATTTCTGTGCCCATGCCATTGGCACCGCCAAGAACCAGATAGCGGCGCTCATCCGCGAGGGCGAAGTACCTACGATTGTCGCTGGGGTTTTTCGCAAACAACTGCAGGCGTTCATCCGCAAGCACGGCGTACTGGGTTACCTGGTGCCTACGACCGATGACCCCGACAAGGCCAAGATCGCGTCCGTGCTCGAAGCAATGCCGGTGTTTGTTCAGCAGCTCCTGAAAGTGCAGATGCCAGACGAGTTCGTAGTACGGGCCGTAAGTGACTTTTTACGCTCCGACGCGGATCGTACGGATTGGGCCGCGGAGGGCCGAATTGTTAAGGAAAGCCTCGACGAACTGCACAACGATCTTGAGGCGCACTTCGCGATCAAACGCAATGAGATCGAGGAGACCTTATCATCGAAGGATGAGGAGGCCCGGGGACGGCAACTCTACCGCAGTTGTGTCACTCATCAGGCGCCACTCGAGGGGCGCAGCGTTCCCGGCTACTTCATACCTGGCACATACAACATGCTCGCTGATGTCTCCCGAATTGGCTGGCATCCCCTTTATCCTAAGTTTTTCCCGGCGAACTGATGGCCGCGATGACTATCTCCTCCGTAGAGGCGGTACAAAACTCTGCATTAGGGGCTGTGATATTATGGTCGTTCGCTGACGGTTATCAGGCGGAAGCGCCGGCACGGCTTCCACTTTTCCACCTGTCCTTTCTTGTGCTGCCGATTGTTCTCCACCGCCCGACACTTGAACTCGTCGGTTCTACCAATCCATCCTCAGGGCTCGGAAAGTTCATCGAAAAGTTCGATCGCAACCGTGAAGACCTGATGGCGATCCACACGCGTGCGCTGCTGATGCGCAGGCTCACATTGGAAGCATTATCCACTGGTATTTCCACCGGGCTTTTGAGTGTCATCTACGAGGCTGCACAGCTTCGGGCAAATGACGCGAAAGTGCGTCGGCCAACCGAGCGGATCAAACCGTATGTCGCAGCGGCCGAGAAACTTGGACACTGGTTGGCGCGCGTTCCGCCCGCCAGTGTGTTCTCACTCTTACGGGTGAATCCTTAATGCATTTCCAGATTCTAAAGTTGATCCTATGGTCAAAGGCAGGCCATGAGCCACGGATAGTCGGTTTCGAGCCCGGGATGGCCAACGTCATCAGTGGGCTGTCGAAAACCGGCAAGTCGGCCGTCATCCCGATCATCGACTACTGCTTGGCCTCAGGAAAGTGCAGCATTCCAGTCGGCACCATTCGCAAGGCGTGCTCATGGTTCGGCATCGTTATTCAAACAATTGAAGGCCAGAAGTTACTCGCGCGGCGTGAGCCAGGAGATGCGAAGCAGACCGGCGACATGATGTTGCTAGAGGCGGACGGGGAAATCGAAGTTCCCACGGAGACGCCCATCAAAAACAGCACGAGCGACGGCGTAAAGCGAATGCTCGACAGGCTTGCCGCGCTTTCCAACCTTGATCTCGAACCCGGTGCCGAACCGGGCTTCAACTCGCGGGTAAGTTTCCGCGATCTGACTGCCTTTACGTTTCAGCCGCAATATGTCGTGGCGAACCCGTCCGTCCTGTTCTTCAATGCAGATACCACGGAGCATCGCGAAAAACTGAAGGCAATCATCCCCTACGTTGTTGGCGCGCTTACCGCGGCAATGCTTGAAGCGAAATGGGAAATCGACAAGCTCACACGCCAGCTTCGCCGCAAAGAGGCAGAACTCAATGCCATGCGCTCGTCCGTGCGCACTTGGCAACTGGAAGCCCAAGGCTGGATTAAGCAGGCTATCGAACTTGGGTTGGTCCCGGCCGATACTCTAATTCCGGCCGAGTGGATAGATTTACTGGAACTGCTCCGCCGCGTTGCGGAAAGTAGCGGTCGGGCCGCACGACCGTCGTTAGCGTCCGTCGAGGCGACGCTTACCGAATTGCAACGCCTTCGTGAGGCTGAGCGTAAGGCCGCCGCGGATTTGGCGGAAAGCCGTCAACGGCTTAACGAGATTCAGCGTTTGATCGACAGCAGCCAGTCCTACGGGTCTGCGATCCAAATTCAGCGTGAACGCCTCAGCATTGCAAATTGGCTCGAGTTGCAGGCTGAGAGATCTGACGATCCGATAGTCGCCCTGGGAGGCGGTGGACGGGACAAGATCGAGGCGTTGCGGGAAGCGCTCACGGGCGTGGAGATACAGCTTCGCTCCCAACCGTCATTATCAGACGCGTTCGACAAGGAGCGACTAAGACTGCGAGGGTCTGTTGAAGAGGGCACGGCGGCGCTCAGCGCGATCCGTCAAGAAATGACTTTACTCGAACGACGTTCCGCGGAGGTGCGGGCCGTTACATATCGATCGGATAGAATCGAGCGATTTCTCGGTCGTTTAGAGCAGGTGATCCAACTCTACGACCGCAGTGGCGAGGACGCAAAACTTCCTGACGATATCGGAAGGATCAGGAGTTTATTAGCTGAGCTTCGGAAAATTTACTCCGAAGGCCAGGTGCGGCAGAAACAAGCGGCGGCACTGAAAATCATCGAGAACTACGCATCGATGATCATTCCGAACCTCGACGCCGAGTGGCCCAATTCTCCAATCGAGCTGTCGGTAGAGGACTTGACGGTCCGCGTCGTCCACGTCGACCGGACCGATTATCTCTGGGAGATTGGCAGCGGCGCGAATTGGCTCGCATACCACGTTGCGGTGATGCTCGCGTTGCATCGTTTTTTCCTCAACGACGTCGGGCATCCTGTGCCCGCGCTGCTCGTATTTGATCAGCCAAGCCAAGTCTATTTCCCACGTGGCTTCGATGCCCAACACGTCAGTGAGCGTGGTCGGACGCGAGATGAAGATATCGTTGCGATCCGGTCGGTGTTCGAGGCTCTTGGCGCCGAGGTCGTGCGTGCCAATGGGCGACTACAGATCATCGTTCTCGATCATGCCGGCCCTGACGTTTGGGGTGAGATTGAGGGCGTAACGCTGGCTCAGGAATGGCGCGGGGATGATAAACTCGTTCCGCTTGCCTGGATTGACGGGAACCAGTAGTCGCTTTCGATATGCCGATCGCTGCACGGTCCACTACCGCCCGCTTGGGCTAAACAATGGTGGCTTCGCCTGTGCCAATTCTGTACCAATCAAAGCCTTAAACAGCGTTTTCCGATCGGTTCCCTCAAGTTTTGCTTGTGCCAATTCTGTGCCAATCCTATCTTGGAGCCTGTGGGCTCCGGATCAAACCTGCGGGCACCGACAAGAACCAATGCCCTCGTTAAGGCATTGAAAGACTTGATGGTTCGGACTCTTTCGGCCGATTTGAGCCGGTTGGGGCCGGAGACGAAATTTCCCCGATTCTGCCCTTTCACGGCGGTAACAGGGGTTCGAATCCCCTTGGGGTCACCAGGTTTTTCACCCTTGTTTGTGCCAATTCTGATCCAATTATTTATTGGAAGGGTTGGACAATGGGCAGAATCAGGCGCGAACCGGTGGTGGATCCCGCTACCGGCAAGGCTCTCCCCGACGGTGTCTCTTATCGCGGACCAGGCCAGTACCTGGCCCGCAAGCTCGTCAACGACCGGCGAGTCGTCAAAACTCTCGAGAGCGCAAAGAAGGCCAGCGACTGGATCAAGGCGGTCGAAGTGGATTCCAAGCGCGGCGTCTTCGTCGATACGACCGAGGCGCAGCGCGTCAAGCTCGGAAGCCTGTTGCGGAGCTACCAGCTCGAGATGCTGGCTGATAACCCAGCTCGCGTGGTCCTCGACGATGACAAGCGGCCCACGCCTTATCGGCCAATGCGCCCGGTCGACGAACAAATGACCACCGAGCTCCTCGGTGCTCGGGAGGAGATCACCTTCATCGACGTGATCCTTCGCGACGACGTGTGCGCCATTCGGATGGCCGCACTCACTGGTGCCGACATGGCGCAGTTCCGCAACCGGATGAAAAAGACCGGCTATGCACCCTCGACGATCGTGCGCCGCCTCAACCTCGTCGCCCGCGCCGGCGCCGAGCGGGTCTGGGTCGAGGGGTTTCGGGTCGGGCCGGACTTGCCGTTCGTCTATCTGCACCGAGGTCTTTCCGAGCTGAACCGGGGCGACCTGAAGGCCGCCGAGGCCGATCTCGCCGCCGCCAGCGCCAACGCCCCCCACTTCGCCGATCCGCTGAAGGCTTGGGGCGACCTCCTGGCGCGCGCTGGCCGCTGGAAGGAGGCGCTTACCAAGTACGACGAGGCGCTGAAATACGCCCCCGCATGGGCCGCGCTACAACAGGCGCGGGACGGGGCGGCACCAACTTCGGTTGAGCGGCCGACAAGGGCGCTGAGCGGAAGTGGGAATTGGAGTAGTCCTCAGTCTGCTTCGCGCCCATCTGCGTCATTCAAACGACATTGGCGGGTCGCTCGAGAGCGTACATCCCAATTCAAATCGTTATAGGCTGGATTGGGTGGAATTGAGACGGTCTGCTTTGGGCGCTGGTCTCGCGGTAAGCCGACATTCGTGTTGGTAGAGCTCTCAGATGGGGGCATATTTTTCCGCAACCCAACCGCGGCAGGCTGTACAGATCGTTCGTGCTCGGCAAATACGAGCGGGCAATGCAATACTGTCGTGTGTTCGCCAACACGCTGGACTTTGCCGCCATGTCGAACGTTTTCGGGCTGGGACCGGTCACTTTCATAGCCCTGCTGGGTCTTGCACCTGTTGAGACCGCCTTGGCCGTGACGGACGAGATCCAGGTCTATACCGGCGACATAGAGGCGCCCGGCGTGTTCGGAGTGACGTGGCATAACAATTATACGCCCGACGGGCTAAAGGTGCCCGATTTCCTGGGCGGGCTGGTCGACGATCGCACCTACAGCAGCGTCGTCGAATATGCCTACGGCGTGACGCCCTGGTTCGAGGCCGGACTCTATTTGCCGCTCTATTCGGACTCCAGCAATCGGGGCTGGAGCTATAACGGGTTCAAGCTGCGCGGCTTGTTCGTGCAGCCGGACAATGAAGACAAGAATTTCTATTACGGAGTCAATTTCGAGTTCAGCTGGAATCAAGCGCAATGGGATCCGAACCGCCATACCGGCGAGATTCGCCCCATCATCGGCTACCGTTTCGCGAACGGCATCAGCTTCACCTTCAACCCGATCGTCGATAATTCCTATAAAGGGTTTTCACGCCTGGAGTTCGTGCCGGCTACCCGGCTCGACTACGCCATCGACAAGACCTGGACGATCGCGGCGGAGGAGTATGACGATTTCGGTCCCCTGCGCGGCTTTCTGCCGGCTGGCGAGCAATTTCACCAGCTGTGGGCGGTCGCCGACTACAATGGCGAACCGATCTCGGTAGAGGCCGGAATAGGCTTCGGCCTGACCCGCTCGACCGACAATCTGGCGTTCAAGGTGATGTTCAGCACGGACCTGACCGGGCCGCGCGGGCTGTTGGGCAGATAGCGGTGTAAAATCGCGTCCAACAATGACCTTGCCGTACTTGGCATGTAACCTGTTGTAAGCGTTCTTACATTAATAGAATTCGAAGACGCGTTTCGCGCCCAGCTTCGACCTTTTCCGGCCTGAAATCTCTTTGCTATATCAATGATCTAGACCCAGTTCTGGGTGAGGTCATCGTTGGGTGCGTTTTTGCGTCGCTAGTGCAGCACGAATTTGAGCGCATCTCAACGCTCCTCGGGGGCGGTTTCCTTTGTGGAAAGTTCCGCTACGAACTCGTCGATCTTATCGACCACGCAGTCGTCTGGCGGACCCTGCATGGCCGGTGCGCCGGCGGGTAGCCAAGGCGCATAGCTTGGCTAAGTTGCCCGCCGCTCCTTCGACGACCCGTAGCGGGTCATATCGACAAGCTTCGCGAACGGCCAGACGATCTGGTCACGAAACCGCGGCGGCATCGCGTCCGGAATGCCTATATCGGCGGGAGGACGGCGGTTTTCGTTGAACCAGGTGCCGAAAATCCAATCCCAGATCATGACGCTTTCGCCGTAATTCTTGTTGCCCTCGCGCTGATCCTGGCTGTGATGCCAGCGATGCAGTTCCGGCGTGTTGAACACCAACGACAGAACGCCGAACCGCATCGCGACATTGCAGTGGGTGAGGATGCCGATATAGGCGCCAAGCGCGGAGAGCCAGGTCAGCACATCCATAGGTGCGCCCAGCGCCACGAGCAACGCGATACCGGGAAGAACGCTTTTGACGGCATCGACGAAATGGAAGCGGCCGGAATTGACGACCGTGAGCTTCTCCACGCTGTGATGGACGGCGTGAAACAGCCAGACCGCCCTGACCTCATGAGCGATGCGATGCGCCCAATAGAGCGCAAATTCCAGTACGACCAGCCCCAGTACGACTTGCACCGCGAGCGGCCAGTCCCGCGGCCAGATACCGGTGTCAGGCGCCTTGATCATGGTCATTCCGGTGGAAACTCCGACCATGCCGCTGAATGCGAGCATACCTTGGACAGCACTGGTGCTGACGAGTGTATGGGCGATATCGGGTGTGAGCTGGCCGTCATTCCTGAGCCAGGATTCTTCATGCGGCATCCAGCGCTGCAACAGCAGAAGCAAGATCGCGAGCACCGTGTAGGTAAGATAGAACGCGATCATCGGCCACCCCTGCGCGGAACCCAGCGCGGTCGTCAGGATACTAAGGAGGAGCAACCCGGGCCACGCGGTCCAGGCGATGGAGGTGCGCAGAAATTTAGTCATACATCACGGTACAGGTTTGACCGAGATGCCGACAAGGAGGGATTTCCCATCATTCTCGCGACTGTAACGCTAGGCTCTAACCTCATCCCGCAATGCTTTGGCTGTTCGGAAAGCAGGGTTGCCAGGAAGACCGCGCGGCGATGCGGAGGGCGGCAGATTTCAAAACCGTCGTATCCAGTGGCGAAAGATAATAGAGGACGTCCGCAATAACGACGAGGTCGAACCTTCCATCGAGTGACCGCGACAGGTTCAATATATCGCCGGGTTCGAATTCGAGATTGGTGAATGCCGCGCCGCGCCGACGCGCATGACCGATCGCGGCGGCCGCGATATCGATGCCGAGCACATGCTCGGCGCGTTTCGTCAGTTTCTGGGACACCAAGCCGACACCACATCCTAGGTCGAGTATGTTGCCGAATGTCATCGTATTCTCGACGGTCACAACGGGTTCTCGCTTGGCTCGATAATGGACATCATGATTGCGAGCGATCCCCATGGGGGACACGAACGCAATCCTGATATCCGATCCTACGGATGATCACTTTTATCCTTGGGCAGGTCGTAGAGGCTGTCGTCCGTGTTCGGCGATTGGCCCAGCTCGAAGCGGCGATTCTGCCGATAGGCGCTGCGCAGGAAGGCGTAGAAGTCGAGCGAGGTCTTCTTGGCCTGCTCGTAATCGGAAACCTTGGTTGACAGCAGGTTGATGCCTTTTCCGAAAGCCACGCCGATCTGCTCGGGATAGGTCGTGTACAGCACATAGCCCCATGGATCGGCCACGCCGTCGACTGCCATGCCGATGGTGTCGCGCGGATTGCTGGGTCCGAACAGCGGCAGCACCAGATATGGCCCTTCGCCGATGCCGTAGGTATACAGCGTCGCGCCGAAGTCGCCCGCCTTGGCTTCCGGGAGATCGTTGTGGGATGCCAGGTCGATCAGGCCGCCCAAGCCAAACACGGAATTGACAAGAAAGCGCGCGACGGTGGTGCCGGCCGACGAGGCATCGCCTTGCAGCGACTTGTTCATGAAGACGACCGGTTCGCCCAGGTTGCGGATGACGTTGTGAACACCGGTGCGCGCCGGGGCGGGCAAGTCGTTATAGCCGCGGGCGATCGGGAAGAGGACATAGGTATAGGCTTTGTCATTGAAATCGAAGATCGCCCTGTTCATTGGCTCGAGTGGATCGTTGGTCTGGTCAAACTCGACGCGCTGAGCTGGGTCTGGGGGCGGTGTGGCGCAGCCCACAAGTATTAAAGGGAGAGTGGCCGCCAAAGCTGCCGCCAAATGCAATCCAGAGGTACTGAGGGAAGCGGCCATTTATAAAATGCTCCTGACAAACATATGACATCCGAGGCAATGCTTCGGCAGGAGTAACGCGGATGGGACGACGGCCAAAGACGGTCAACTGGGCGCTCTTTTCCAACCACAATCGTTTATGGCGGTGAAGATTATCGAGTTGTGTCGAGAAATTTAGAGAGACAAGATAGCCGGCCACGTTCAACGATCTCAGCCTGCGAAAGGATTCGGTTGCGAGCCCTTGCCACTGCCGTGAGGTAGACGTGTGAATGTCCGATTCTGGGTTTGCCCCGGGTCGTCTTGCGACACTAACGTTTTTGAGTTCACGCCTAGGATGTCGGCCGGCTTTGCGGGGCCATATTCCACTGATTTTAAACGATTTTCTGCGGCGGCAGCGGCTCACGCCATATGGCGCGAATCTTGCTTTTGTGCTTATATGCCCGATGCCTGGGCCGATGGAGCTAGAGATGCGCATTTTCCTATCGCGCACGTTGCACGCTTACGCAGCACCGCTGACTGTCCTCGCTCTTTCGACTGCTTTCGCCCAAGCCGCATTGGCCGCTGGAAGCGCGGCGTTCGACATTTCGGCGACATTTACGTCCGGTGGCATCAACACCGGAATCAATCCGGTCAACCGGCTCGTCGGCGGCGGATCGCCGAACTATCAGAAGGGCTCCAGTTTCGGGCCCTATCAGAAGACCCTGCCTATAGCGACCGGCCCATCGCCGATTCCGACACTGACGGTCAGTGCGACCAAACTGCGATCTAATGTCCATGGCGCCTTCGGCGTCGACACCATTTCGGCCGAGGGCGATGCCGCGGTCGGCGGACTGGATCTCAGCCTGCAGCTTTATCCACCGCCGCCCGGCGGGCCTTTCCCACAACCGTTCCTCCATATCACGGCGGCCACGCTTCAGGGATCCGGCTATTACAATCTCGTCGTGCCGTCATTCACGACGGTCGGCTCCAGCGCCGAAGTGAAAAAGCTCACGATCTCCGGCTCACTGGTGGGCAACAAGACCTTGACATTTTCTGGCATGCCGGATGCCAACAAGGTGCTGTTCCAAAGCCCGACGGTGACGATCACGCTGAACCATAGGTTCGTCGCCGGCCTGATCTCGTGTTCCCCGAAATGTGTGTTCACGCCGGCCAGTGTGAATTCGAGCGCACTGGAGATCACGCTGACCGACGCCGATTTGAACGGCCATAAAGTATCGGGCCAGATCGAGATCGGCGCCAGCGAGGCGGGCAGCGAACTGCCCCTCTAAGGCGCGTGGACCCTTATCTCGCGGAGCCGCGTTTACGCTTAAACGCGAACGAGCCTCTTTGCCCGTCTTCCTAAACGTCCGCATCAATAATGGAGCCAGATGAGGGTACTCGTTGTCGGTTCCGCCACGTCAATCACCGATGCGGAGAACAGAGGGCGGACAACGATCTTCGGGTTGTTTGACAATCCCCAGCCCTCCTGCGGAAGAAATCCCAAGAACAGGTCTAATTTCTTATTGTTGTTCGCGTCGTGATACGCGACGACCGCATACGGACCTGACTTAAGCCCATGGAACACAACAGAAATAACATCGCTATTGGCCGGTGCGGACAGAACTTGAACGGCACGCTCCTCATGGCGGAAACTGTCGGCGTCTGAGTAGATTGCCACACGCACCGCGCCGGTTCCTGCTCGGACATCCTCCACGCTGACGATTAGCGAGGCCCCTCGTGCGACCGGCGCAAGCGAGAGCAGAACGACGATTTTGAGGCAGAGCGATCTTCGCAATGTCCGATAAAGTCGGCCACCCTTTTCGCAAGACTGCATGCGCATCCCAAAGTCTCCGCGGCGGGACCCTTAGCGCCCGTTTATTGAACCAGCATCGTTCTCAGATTTCAGAGTTGTTTGGAGATAGTTTGAGAAAGTTGGCTGTGGGAGACGGCCTCGCGTAATGCATACGCGCCGGCGACTTGCGGTCGGGGGGCGCCAATTGACCGAAATCAACCAGCCTGCGCGTCACCGTGCTATCTAACGCGATGAAGCTTTCCAGGCCGTCATAAGCCGCGACCGGCGCTATCAGGATTATCTGGTCTACCTTGAGGTCGATTACGAATTCTCGCGTCTCCAATATTCTCCACACAACTCCAAAAAGTGGTATCGCACACAGATTTCACGATGACATTTTTGTAATTTGCGAGGCGCGAAGACTTGAACCGAATTTTGATCGTAGACGACGACGTCGGCCTCACTGATTTGCTCCGTGAGTATCTTGAGATGGAGGGGTTCGCTGTGGAGACCCTCCACGACGGCGCGAGCTGTTTGCGCACGAACATGGATGAAAGCGATCTCGTCGTTCTAGATGTGATGCTTCCCGCCGTGTCGGGGCTCGACGTCCTGAAGTGGCTTCGACATCGATCGAATGTGCCGGTGATTATGCTGACGGCGAAAGACGGCGACATCGACCGCGTCGTCGGGTTGGAGCTAGGCGCCGACGACTATGTGTCCAAGCCAGTGAATCCCAGAGAGTTGGTTGCGCGCATACGGGCAGTCTTGCGGCGTACGACCAATCAAGAGGCAGTACCGGGGTCTTTGGAAGTTGGTCCCATCCGGCTCGATGGCTCGTCTCGCAACGCCTGGTCCGGCGATCGCAAACTCGATCTCACGACCGCCGAGTTCAATCTTCTGCAACACCTTCTTCGGAATGCCGGTCGCGTCGTGTCCCGCGAAGAAATTTCGGCGGTTGCTTTCGGACGTCGTCGCACGGCCGCAATCGATCGAAACGTCGATACGCTGGTCAGCAAGGTCCGCCGCAAGCTAATTCAAGAGGACGGCGCAGAAGATTCGATCAAGACCATTCGCAATGTCGGATACCTGCTAGCCCTTCCACCTTCGTTCGAGGTGGATTCGGCGGGACCGTCAAGCTTGCCAAATGCGTAGCCGCCTCGGCGGGCAAAACTGGCTTTTGGCAGCTTTTACCGTTCCGATTGTGTTCGGTGTCGCCGCCCCAAACGCCCAAGCGCAAGACAGCTATCAACTCGGGCACGGGTATGACGTTGGCCCTTTTAATTTTGCCGGCTATTCCGACGTCACTGCAAATTTGCCCGATGAGGGCCGCCAATCGGTTTCGCTGGACGATCTGAGCCTCTTTGTCAGTGGACACATTACTCCATGGCTCAATCCGTTTACCGAAGCGGAACTGACAGATTTGGACTTCGTCCATTCCGGTCTCACTCAAGGGGGCAAGGGAGGCGGATCTCTGGTCCTGGAGCGGCTATATAACGACGCTGATCTTGGCGGCGGCTTTACCTTTCGCTTGGGGAAGATGCTGGCGCCCGTGGGCGAATGGAACGAAATTCACGCCGCACCGCTCGTCCTTTCAACCGTTAGGCCCGCAGTGACGTATCAAAATTTCAGCGAATATCTTACGGGCGCGACACTGCTATATAGCGACGCAAGCGGCAGCATTCCGGACATCGATCTTTACTGGCAACCAGAGCGCGAGTTCTCCGAGCGTCCGACCAGTATCACTTTCGACGAATATCGAGAGGTCGAGGGTGCCCATGTCAAAATCCCTTTGTCGCTTCTGGACCAGTTGGGTTTTTCAGTCCAGCGATCCCGCGACACGCTCGGCGTCGTCCAGACACTTGCCGGGGTGGATTTCCAATACAAGATCGACCGCGTAACCTTCCAGGGCGAGTGGACATATTCCGACCTCTCGGGACAAACATCGAAATTGGCGCGTCGACGCGAATGGGGCGGATATCTGTCCGTATCCTACGCTCTGGACGATCGCTGGTCACTTTACGGTTGGTACGAGAACTTCGAGAAGCGCTCGACGACCAGTTCGGCCGACGACCTGCTGTTCGGTGTCGCATTTCGGCCTGACCCGGCCATCGTCTTTAAGCTTGAGTACCTTCAGAACATTGGCGGCACACCAGTCAACCCGACCGGACTCTTCGCATCCTGGTCGGTTTTGTTCTGAGTCGCCGAGTGAACAAGCGGCTCATCCTCCTGCTCCTGCTCACTTTTCTTGCGCCAGTCCAGGCGGCGCAGGCCGCCCGACTGATCATTATCGCGAATCCGTCAGTCGTTAATCCCCCCACCTTGTCGCTAAAGGATGTCGCCGCGATCTATCTGCTCAGGGTGACGATATGGCCGGACGGATCACGTATCGTTCCCGTTAACCGAGAAGTCGGCAGCACGGAGCGCACCGACTTCACTGCAATGGTCCTTCATCAGGACTTCGAAAGCCTAGCCGCCTATTGGAATGAAATGCATTTCCAAGGGAAATTGCCGCCGGTGGTGCAGGAATCGGAGCCAGCCATGCTGGCATTCGTTCGAAGCGTACCGGGAGCGATCGGATATATTAGCGAGAATACGCCCGCAATCGGTGTGACGGTTCTGGCGCATGTCCCATAACGAATGTCTATCGCCATGATGGGAATCGTTGGTTTTTTTAGCCGGTCGATTCCGCGCCGCATATTGGCATCGTTCGGCACCATCTACCTCGTGACCTATCTAGCGACTGCACTCGTCGTTTTTTCGAGTGCCCGGACATCGATCCTCGAGTCAAACGCGCACACGCTTCAACAACTGGCGGAACTTAAATACGACCGATTGGACAGCGCAATTGAAACGCTCGCGACCGACGTTTCAGCATGGTCACAGCTTGAAGTGATGAATGACCTCGTTTCCGGAGATCTCGACAAACGTGTCACCAGTACACTTGAGAATCTGAAAAGCCTCTATCGGCTGCCCGGAGATCTGTATGCCTTCGATGCCAAGGGCAAAATGATTGCCGCGACGCGGTGGCCGGCAGGGCGCGTCGGCAACACCCTCCCATCTGAGTGGGGAATATCGGGCTCGGGTCTTGCGTTGTTGGGCAAACATCGATCGTCGATTGAGAACGGCAAGGAAATCATCGCTATCGAAAGTCCGATATACGGCAATTTTGACAGGTCGTTTCGAATGGGAACGCTTGTTTTGTCCATCCCGTGGACAAGCGTTGAAAAGCTGTTGTTCAGCGCGGACACAGCTACGATCTTGGTTGACTTAGCGGAACCGCGTCATGTGCTGGCCGAATATCCCGCGGGCATTTCCGGGCGTGTCGACGTAGAACCCGGCCAGTCGACCGTCGGGACCAAAATCGACGAATTCGTCGTCGGACGTTCGACACCGAAAGCCGGCATTCTCATCGGGTGGCAGGTTCAATCGGTTCAGGAAACGCGGGTCGTCACAAGCTCGCTCCGTCGCGTCGGGAGCGAGCTCGTATTGCTCGGAGCTGTCCTGGCCGCTCCAATCCTGATCTTGGGTCGATGGCTGTCCAACAGGGTCACAGCCCCCGTCATGGAGTTGACGCGTGTGGTGGGCGAGATCGCGGATACCGACAAGCTGGATGCGCGCGTACCGGTTTCGTCGGATGACGAATTGGGCACCTTGGCGCGTTCCTTTAATCGCATGACCGAAAACCTGGAGCGCACAACAGCAGAGCGGGAACAATTTGTTCGGGATCTGGAAGCGCTCAATCTAACGCTTGAGGCCAAGGTTTTGGCGCGCACGGAGGAGCTTGAAGCTGCGATTGAAGCCCAAAAACGGCTGATCGGTGATATCTCGCACGAAATCAAGTCGCCATTGGCCAGGCTCGGTGTTGCATTGGGCATCGTACGGCTGAAGACGAACGACATCGCGCCCAAACAGTTCGACCGCATGGAGCTTGAGATCGGCAACGTCTCAGCCCTGGCGAGTGAATTGTTGACCCTTGCCCGCCTCGATGTTGCACCCGAGACTGTGACATTTTCCGATTTCGATATCTGCTCCCTGGTAACGCGCATCGCTTCTGACGCTCAGTACGAAGCCGCAGAGCGAAAGAGCGATCTAATCCTGAAAATCCCGGACCGTGAGGTGTTGGTACGCGGCAACGACGAGTTGCTTCGTCGCGCCATCGAAAATGTCGTCCGGAACGCATTTTTTTATACGACCGCTGGCACGCCGGTAGAGATTTCGGTCAGCGGCGCGGCGGCGGCCAGGCACGCGGCCATCACTATCCGAGACGAAGGGCCCGGCGTCCCGGAGGCGGCGCTTGGTCACCTTTTCGAGCCATTCTATCGCGTGGATGAAGCGAGGGCGCGCCGAACTGGCGGCTCCGGAGTGGGGCTTTCGATCTGCCAACGCGTCATCCAACTGCATGGCGGGTCGGTCGTCGCTAGCAACCATGTCCCGCATGGCTTGATCGTGACCATCACTTTGCCGCAGCGGCCCGGGCCGGCCTGACCCGCTAGGGGCGGTCGCCATCGGCGGACGTGCCGACACAAATCTTTAACTGACTCCACCTCTCTCCACATCCGACCGCAGCATAAAGACCGCTGAAAGTTCACGGCGACAGACCGTGACGTCGATCTCAATCGACTGCGCATTGGCGCGGTCGAGGTTTTTGCGGCGGAGAAAAAATGTGACGCGAGCAGCGGAAAGCCGGAGCTATCGGCCGGTCATACTCTGGTTTTCAGCACTGCTGTTGCTTTCCCTGGCCGGCTTTCTGCCGTCCGCCAAGGCGGCGGATTTCGATCTCGCGCAGTTCAAGGGAAAAGTCGTTTATCTTGATTTCTGGGCATCTTGGTGCGCGCCTTGCCGCCTCTCCTTTCCATGGATGCAAAATCTGGCAACGCAATTTGGCGCCCAAGGCCTCGTCGTCGTTGCCGCGAATGTCGACCACGACCGAACCCTCGCCGATGCGTTCCTGCGCCAGACGCGGCCGAGTTTCCCAATCGTCTTCGATCCGGCCGGCGCACTGGCAGCGGCGTATCGCGTAAAGGCGATGCCGACGACGGTCATTATCGGTCGAGACGGCAAGGTTCTCTTCACTCACGACGGATTTTTCGAGGGCCAGAAGGACCAATATCTGGCCGACATCAAAGCCGCACTCAACGAAGGACCGTTCCGATGACAAATCGGTTTTCCGCATGCCTCCGCCTGCGTGCGAGCGGCGTGGCGCTGTTTTTGGCGACCGGCCTGATCGCCGGGTGCGATGCGATCGGGCCGCAACCCTGGGACCGAGATCTGATGGCGCAGCAGCGGATGCAGCTCAACCCATATCCGGTCGAGGCCGCGGCCGACGACCATATCTATTTCAGCAAAGAGGGCTCCAGCGGCGGGCGCGCATTCGCCGGCGGGGGTTGCGGATGCAACTGAGAAATATGGCTAGAGGCAAGTTGCAGGCAACTTTGGCCGGCCTTGCCGCAGGTCTATTGGGTAATGGAGCACAGGCCGCCGATCCCGCCGTCTCGCACGTGGACACGGGGATTCTATTCTATCAGGAACTCGGGGGGCGCGTTCAGGCTATCGAGCCTGAGCTCAACGGAACTCTGGTTTTCCCTGACCAGCATATCCTGACGCTGGGGATCGTTTCGGATACACTTACTGGCGCATCGCCCAACGGAGCTGTTCCGTCCTCGAAATCACAAACATTCGTAACGCCGGCTAAGCCTCAAGGGTCGTCGTCGGTTACCAGTGCTTCGGGCGGAACGGTAGTTTTGCCGCCGCCGTCGGGATCAGGCCCTGGCCTGCTCGTACGGCAGTACAAGGTTGCTCCCGGTGCGACGCCCCTCGACCCGGGATTCAGCGATCAGCGCTATGCCGTGAATCTCGGGTGGGCTCAGCCGATTGACGAATCCCGCACCGCGTCAGTCTCAGGAACTTATTCGACGGAGCATGACTACCGCTCGATTTCCGGGAGTGCGTCGATCGCGCAAGATTTGAATTCGAAGAACACGACCCTCAATCTCGCGGTCAACTTCGAATCCGATCTTTCGCAGCCGATCGGTGGAACGCCTACGCCGTTCACTCAGATGAGCGGCCAACTCAAAGGCCCTAACGGTAGCAGAACGGAGAGCGATGTTGTTCTCGGCCTGACCCAGATCGTTAATCGCTACTGGATTCTCCAGCTGAACTATCAGTACGGCTATTCCAACGGTTACCAGAACGATCCCTATCGCATCATCTCAGTCGTCGATCCGGTCTCCGGGAATCCGATGAGTTATCTCTATGAAAATCGTCCCAAAACCCGAATGAAGCAAAGCGTCTATCTGGAGAACAAAATCCATATCGATGACGACATCGTCGATGTTTCAGCTCGATATTATCGGGACAGCTGGGGGCTATCGTCGACCACTCTTGAAGTGAGCGATCGCTCAGCTCTGACCCGCGATCTGTATTTCGAGCCGCTCGTGCGTTGGTATCGGCAGTCGGCGGCTTCTTTCTACCGAGACTACTTGGTCGCCAATCAATCGCTCCCCCAATATGCGTCGTCAGACACGCGCTTGGGATCGTTCGACGCCTTCACTTTCGGGGCAAAGTTCGGCTTGGCTGTTGGCGAAGGCAGTGAGATCAGTTTGCGAGGCGAGTATTATGTGCAGTCAGGAAACCAGCATCCATCCAACGCGATAGGCCAGCTCGCGCACCAGAACTTGTTTCCGACCTTGAGCGCTGTGGGCTTAATGCTCGGATATTCCTTCGACTTGTAGGGTTTTCTTAAGCTTCCAGAAGGTCTTAAGGGTGCCGAACGCCGTTTCTTCGCCAATCGTGACTGAAGAGGTCAACGCCAGTCCGACCCTGCGGATCGCGCCCGAGCCAAACGGCTATCGCCTGTCTTTCAACGCGATGGCCTGCCCTTGTGAGGTGAGGGTGGAGGTGTCGGATGTGACCGTTGCCATAGAAGTGGGTTTGGTGGCCGAAGCTGAAGCGAAACGAATCGAAAGCAAATTCAGCCGATATCGAGACGACAACATCGTTGCAGAAATCAATCGCAATAGTGGACACGACGTGCGTGTCGATCCCGAAACGGCACAGTTGCTCGATTTCGCGTCGCAATTCCATGAAGTCAGCGGCGGGAGATTCGACATCACATCGGGCGTCCTGCGGCGGATCTGGCATTTCGACGGCTCGGACAAACTGCCGAGCGATGGCGAGATCAAGGCGCTGCGGCTGTTCATCGGTTGGAGAAAAGTGCGGTGGCGAAACCCGGTAATTCGACTAAAGCCGGGTATGGAGATTGATTTTGGCGGAATCGGCAAGGAGTACGCCGTCGATAGCGCTCTCGTCGCTGCTCAGAAGATCACGAAGGCGCCGGTCCTGATCAACTTTGGGGGCGACCTTCGGGTGTCGGGTCCACATGCAGATGGCTCGCGTTGGCGGGTCGCGATCGAATCGACCGATCATCTCGGCAAACCAGCCGGAATGTTGGAAATTGCCGAGGGTGCGCTCGCGACCAGCGGAGACGCACGCAGGTTCCTTCTAAAAGACGGCGTTCGCTACGGACACATCCTGAACCCGCTTTCAGGTAGACCCGTTGCCGGCGCGCCGCGTTCAGTCACAGTGGCGGCTGCTACCTGCATTGAGGCGGGTATGCTCGCGACCCTCGCAGTTCTTCATGGTCGGCTGGCAGAGAAATTTTTGGAACGAGAAAAAATTCAGGCCTGGTTTATTCAATAGAGGCCGGCGCAAAACTACACGTTTGCGCTCCCTGCTTTCTTTAATATCCACGCCGCAAATCTTCAGTTTAATCCACACAACTCGACGGGGCCGAGCGCCATAACACGTCTCGGACGAGGCTTTGCCTTAGAGGTCTGGACTGCTCGAAGCCACCGCGCACACAGACTGCGAACTCCACCCCAAGCCTGATCTTTGCTGAGCCGATCGAGAGTAACCGGCATGTCGCTTTGGAATGAGATCGGCAACCGATGGCATCATCCTCGTGGCCTGGTCGGACGCTTGGCTGGGCACGCCATGGCAATCATGGGGGAGAAGGCGAATAGGTTGGCCGTGGATGCCCTACATATCGGCGTTCGCGACACTATCCTAGAACTGGGTTTTGGGCCCGGACGGGCGATCGAGCTCTTGGCCTCCCGAGCAACGGAGGGATTGATCTACGGGATAGATCAATCCGAGATAATGCTTGAGCAGGCGAAACGGAGAAATCGACTGGCCGTTCGGACGGGGCGTGTTTTCCTCTACAAGGCTCCGTTCGAAGCGCTGCCATTTCCGGATGAATCCATAGACAAAGTGCTGGCTGTCAACGTCGTCTGTTTTTGGGCAGACCCAATGGCAGTCATGGGCGAAATTCGTCGAGTCCTGCGCCCCAATGGCTGTGTCTCGATCTATGCCAATGATATGGCGACGAAGGGTAACTGGCGGTTCGCCGGGCGCGAAACCAACCAACGTTTTCTCGCGGCCGAATTGACCGATCTTTTCCTGCAAGGAGGCTTTGACAAGCACCGAACCTTCGTACGCAGCATTGAGATGTCCGGGTGGACAAACGGTCTGCTCGCGACCGTCTCTGGACCCCGCAAATCTATCGGTCCGGTGCATCGATGAATCGCCACCCAAAGGGAAAGGCATGGGTGCGGATAGGCGCGCTTGGGGCTGCGATGACAATTGCTGCTGGCATTGTCGCCACCCGCGGTTTCCCCTCAGCGATCGAGGCGGAGAGGGGTTGGTTGCAAACCGGGAGCTCCTATCAAGCTCTTCACGTTCTCATTCTATTGTTGGGAACCAGCCTCATCGACACGCGGTTGATTGGCAGAAAACTGGCGTTTGTGACGCATTGGCTTCGTCTCACGGCAGGGATTCTGTTTGCCTGTGTACTCCTGGCGCTATTATCGGGCGGGCGACTTTGACTGGGACCAGCAAGGTCTTGAGGCGGCGCGGCTCTCGCCTCGAGCCGGCGTATCTACCCGTCTGGCTACGCAACTCAAGTTTTCTCCACACAACTCCATCTTTGAATCGGCGATAGACCACTGAGACGCAAGTCCTGAATCGATCGCTGAGACGTGCTGTCCCTAAAACGGTCCAGCGGTCCGGTCCCCTTAGTCGACCGACCAGAGACTATAGGCCGACAAAGGGTTTGCTTTGAAGAAATACACCACCGCAGGAATTCAGGCGTTTCCCGATTCATCGACAGGTCCAGCTGAGCGAGAAGGCGTACGCTCCGCGGCGACGTCGGCCCGAGCGCGGAGACATTGAGCGCGGTCGTCGGTTATCTGGTCGAACGCCCGTCGTCCACCCAGGCCTGTCTCTTCCTGTCACTCATGATTTCAATGTGGTGGATCGAGAAATCTTTCGGTCGGGATTCGGTCAGCGGTAAGTGGCGGCATAGTTCGGTCAACCTGACATTCATGTTGACCGCAATGCCAATACAAATACTCGTCATGCTTTTGTGCATGCGGACTGCGAACTGGACGGTGCAAAACCGGTGGGGGCTGCTGTACATGCTGCCGGATGCGGATACCCCGCTCGTCAAGTATGGGCTTATGTTCGTTGCGTTGGACTTCCTGGATTACGTCTACCATCTGACAGTGCACAAAGTTGCTCTGTTCTGGCGTTTCCATCGTGTTCACCACACGGACCAGGCACTGGACGTCTCCACAACAGTCCGCGAGCATCCCGGCGAAACTCTGATCCGCACCGGCTTTTTGACGTTGTGGGTATTCCTCTGCGGAGCTTCGGTCGAGGTCCTGATTTTGCGTCAGTCGGTCGAAACGGTCGCAAATATCCTTGCCCATACGTCATTTCGCCTACCGCCCCGAACGGCACGCGTTTTCGGATGGCTGTTTATTACCCCCAATCTTCACCATGCCCATCATCACTTTCGGATGCCGGCAACCAACTGCAATTATGGCGATGTCTTCAGCATCTGGGATCGACTGTTCGGCACGCTCATTCACATGGGTCGGGAGGATACGGTCTTCGGCCTCGACACGCATATGAGCCCACGCAGTCTCGTCGGGCACTATTTGAGTCCCATCGGATCGGCGGATCTGGTTTTGTCGCCTGATGCCACGCGAGTGGCTCGATGAGGGGAGGCGCTCAGAATCTGACCGCTGCTGATCCAATTAGCCCGGCACCGACGCAGCGAGCAGTCCACTGCGTGGCGATGGTCGCGGACATCCACCTCGGCTCACTCCGCGATGATTGAGCCCGGACACGTGCCTGAACCGCCTCTCCAGCCTACCGAAATCGCGCAGCGAAGAATTATAGAACCGCTTCTAGGCGCGCTGGTCATCGCCGGAGTGGGGTTTATTTTGGTTGCCAGCTACGCCAAATTCGCGAATCTTGGCGCAACGACCTACGCCCTCGACGCATGGTTTCCCTCGATCGATGGGCTGCAGACGGGGGGCGATGTCCGAATCAGCGGGGTTAAGGTCGGCGAAGTGACCAGCATCTCGATCGACCCCAGGACCTATCGAACGTTGGTTCGGCTCAACCTGAGTTCAAAGATAGCGGTTCCGAGCGATTCCGTGGCTTCGGTGTCGACAGAAGGGCTCCTAGGCAGCCAATACCTTGAACTACTGCCCGGTGTGTCTGACGACATGCTGAAACCGGGGGCGCGTATTTACGACACCAAGGCGCCGATTTCCCTCTTTAAACTTCTCGGCCAGTTCGTCTCCGGCTCTTCGAGTACCGGCGGCAAGGATGGGCAGGCAGATGGCGGAAGGTCGGCTGAGCCGAAAGGAACGCCTGGAGAAGCGATGTCGCGGAGCGGGGCTGGGGAACCCTGATCAGGGAAATGCAAATCGGGTCTGCTGCATCTGAACTGGACGTGCCGAGCATTCGCGCAACCGGAGCGTGCTGAGATTGCAGCGTGTCCTGTTGGCGTTAATAGAAGGATGATTTGGATGAAAGGCCATTTCGCGGTCGCGGCAACGATGTTGTGCGTTTTCGCATCGAACAGTCTCGCAGCAACTCAATCGGCTCCTGAAGCCGTTCAGATCGAGAATTTCGACCAGGCGTTGCTTTCCGCAATGATGCTGCCTCACGGACGGGCCGGCGCGCTGACTCCCGCAGTCGAGCAGACATTCAATTTTTCGGTCATGGCCCAGTTTCTTGTCGGAGTGCCCTGGACGGATATGCAGGCCTCGGACCAGGCGTCCCTGATTGCAGCGCTGGAACGATACACGGTCGCAAGACTGGCTTTCCGCTTCGATCACTTCGCGAATCAAAATTTCGTCGTTGATCCCGATGTTAAAGAACGGGGACCGGATCGACTTGTTAAGACCCAGTTTCTGACGCCTGGCGACGTACCGCTCCACATCGACTATCGCATGCGGGAATATGACGGCTCATGGAAAGTCATCGACGTCTATTCGGAGGGTGTCAGCCTTCTGACCACCCAACGCGCGGATGTTTCGTCCACTTTGGAAGCCGGAGGGCCTGCGGCTTTGGTCGCCAAGTTGCAACAGGCGGCTGACAAGCTCCGCTAAGCGATCCCGTGATCGACTTCCCTCAGCATGGATAAGAGAGCCGGCAAAACCGTCAATGTCGTTACGAGAATCCAGAATAGGGCAATCAGCAAAAGCATGCCCATGCTCGCCGTTCCTGGATGCGAAGAAAGGCTAAGAGACGCGAAAGAGGTTCCCGTCGTCAGCGCGCTGAACACGACTGCTCGGGTCAGGCTGGAGTTGAGGAGTTCCTTGGTACCGCTCCGCCACTCAACGATGAAATAGATATTGAAGGCGACCCCAATGCCCAAAAGCAGGGGGAGAGCAATCAGGTTTTCAAGGTTTAAATCCAGGCCGAAGGCCACGCAGGTTCCAAACATGAGCAAGCCGCTCAGCAACACCGGCGTCACGGCCACCGTCACCCACAGCATGTTTCGGAGCGTGAAGAACAGCAAAGCAATGATTGCGATCGCGGAAAGCAGTCCGGCGTCGATGAACGCCCGCAAAATCGTTTGCCCTGATTCAACAACGTCGACCGCGACGCCGCAAACACCTGGAGCCACGCTTTGGACAGCGCGAACGAAGGCTGCCGTCACGAGAGGGTTCAATAGCTGACGTTTGGGGAATACTTGTACCAGCGCATGGCCTTGCGGCGATATCCACTGCCTATGCAACTCCATCGGGAGTGAACTGGGTGTAACCGGCTGGGCCGCCAGCGAAGCGTTGACTTGGTTCATGGCGGTCGGAAAGCCAGCCAACAAAGCGGTCCCAGCTTTGGAGCGGAGATCCGCGGAGCCATCAGCCAACTTTGCCAGCGTATCCGCCAAATCGATAAGTCCGCTTTTGGAACTGTCGGCGACAGCCTCCCCAGCCCGCCGGAGATGCCGCTCCGTCTCGAGAATTTGCTTGACCAAGTCCGCATCGGTTGGCGAGGGGGCGACGTCAAATGGGTTTAAACTCGGGTCAAGCAAGGTGCGCGCGTCCTCAATCAACGCGAGTTTGACGGACTGTTCTTTTGGAATGAAGCTGTCCGCCGTAACCACTTGGGCCACCTCGGGAAGCGCCGAAATCCTCTCGGCGAGGAGAGTTGCGGTTTCGAGGTTCGGGCTCAGAACATTGACCGTGTTTGGCGAGGTTTCGACATTCCGCGCCAATTCGAGATATGTCGCCACCGATTCTGTTTTAGCGCTGCGCATTCGCATCGGATCAAAATCGAACCTGAGAAACGGCACAGCGAAGAGGGCCGCCACGGCGAGAAGGAGCGCGCCTAAAAGTATCTCTTTGCGAAACCGGAGCACTCGTTTGTCGGCGTCAAAGTACGACGCAACAACTCGTTCCGATGCGCCGCCGGGCACGCCAGTGAGTGAGATGAGCGCAGGCAGCAAGGTAAGTGTCAGGCACAAAGCGATCACGATGCCCAAGCCCGCGATCAGCCCCAGTTCGGATACACCGCGATAATGCGTCGGCACGAAGGCGAAAAAACCAACGGATATCGCAGTCGCCGCGAGAACCAGGCCGCGGCCGACTGAACCTCCAGCCATTGAGAGCGCAAAACCAAGATTGGGTTCTCGCAAATGTTCGGTGCTGACTCGAACACAATACTGAATGGCAAAGTCGATCGCGAGACCGATGAAGAGCGGCAAGAACGCCACTGAAATCAGATTGAACCTGCCAAACAAAAGCAGACCCGCCGCACTCGTGATAGCGGCGCCGATAAGCAGGGTCACGCCAACGCACACAATGAGCCTGATTGAACGGAGGGCTATGTAGAGAATGCCGAGCATGCAAAAAATCGCCAGCAGAGCGATCGGGCCGGATGTTTCCTTCAATGTCGAGAATTCGTCATCCAACATTGGCACAGATCCGGTCAGGCGAATCCTCACGCCGTTGTCCGGCGTGAGTTGGAGGGTTTCCACGGCCTGACGGACCTCGGCCACCGCCGCTCCCCCTGGTGTCATCTGAGAAAAATCCAGCTTTGGGATCAGTTCGATGAACTGCCGCCGATCATTGGGGTCGGCTTGCCGATCCGAAAAAAGGGAGCGCCAGGAAAGGAATGCGGACCTGTGGTTCGCCACTGCGGAAAGTACCCGTCCGATTTCCTTGATCGGGTAATCAAGCGCCGCGATTTTTGTCGGATCGTCAGCGGTACCGGCAATCCCCGTGTCCACGCTTTTTAGAAGCCCGCGAAAACTGGGGTCTATGGCAAGGGGGGCAAGCAAAGGTTGGGCGCTTATCAGCTTGGCGGTCGCCTTTCGGACATCAGCGACAGGCAGGAACAATAAGCCTTCGCGATCGAAAAACGGCCCTCCGTTTATCCTTGTAACTCTCTGGAAAAGATCGCTGCGGCGGCTCATTCGATCTGCCAACGAGGCGGCGGCCTGTTCCGCGAGTTCGGGGGTATCGCCGTCGATAATCACAGCGATGTCATCGGCTTGTTCGAGAAACTCGTGCGCCACTTGGGCTTCCCCGGAGCGAAAAGGGAGATCCGCCGATATCAAAGAATCCAGGTCGGTCCGGATGCTAAAAAATTGAGAAACATATAAGGCGGCCAGGAGGCCCAGGAGAGCTCCGATGGCGGAAACTGTTTTGCGATGAGAAACTGATGCGGCGACAACCTCTTCGACTATCTGCGACACACTTCTCATGAGCTCTCCGCGCGAACTCCGTCGTCAGGAGCACATCTATCCAGCCGCATCGTTTATCGCGGTGAAGATTATCGAGTTGTGTCGAGAAATTTGGAGAGACCTGAGCGAAGGGCTGCTTTCAACGATCTCCGCCTGCGAAGCAGCCATTCCGCTAACGGCCCAAGTCAGTCATTGCGCGTCGGACCCAACGATGACCGCTCGTGGCGCGAAGCAGCAGGCCTGGCGCAAATGGTGTCTCCTCAGACGCCGCAGCTAAGCGTCAACTGTCGGTGGTTTCGTGCCCCCGCAACCATCTTGATTTGCTCGGCTCGCCGCCTGGCAACTTAAAGGCTGCAGACAGCACCGTCGCTACGTGGATCATAGGCTCCTTCGAGCACGCCGCCGGGATGTTCCACAAGAGCGCCGGCGTGACCCATCACATTGGTGAAGGGTGGTAGCAGCTCGACCGCATGCCCCGCCCTGCGCAGGCTTTCGACCAGCGCTGGGGCGAACCGGTTCTCGAGCTTGAGCGTGGTGCTCTCTTCGCCCCATGTCCGACCCAAGAGCCAGCGCGGCGCGGTCACCGCTTCCTGGAGGTCTTGGCCGAAGAGCATATAGCGCGAGAAGATCGCCGCCTGGGTCTGTGGCTGCCCCTCGCCGCCCATGGTGCCGTAGACCATCCGACGTCCGTCATCCAGCACTGCCATGGCCGGGTTCAGGGTGTGAAAGGGCTTTCGCCCGGGACGAAGCGCGTTCCAGCCATCATCGCATAGCCGGAAACTCGCACCGCGGTTCTGCCAGGTAATCCCGGTTCGCGGCAAGACGCAGCCGGAGCCGAACTCGAAATAGGTGCTCTGGATGGCGCTGACCGAACGGCCGAGCCCGTCGATGACGCCGAACCATACCGTGTCTCCGGCGGAAGGCGGTTGCGGCCAAGGCAATGCGTGGCGCCGGTCGATGCCGGACGCCATCCGGTCCAATTCGATATTGTCGTCGAGCAGCGCCTGTGGGTCGAACGTCATATGGTCCGGGTCGCCGATCTCACGGTCGCGCAGAATGAAGGCCTGCTTTGTCGCCTCGATTAACCCGTGCAGATGATCGAAGCTTTCGCTCTCCTCCACTCCAAGGCGATCGAAGAGCGCCAGGATCATCAATGAGGCAAATCCTTGCGTCGGGGGAGCGGTGTTGAAAAGACAGGCGTTGCGCAACCGGACGGATAGTGGCCGGCGGATCGCTGCCTGTTGCTGCTCCAGGTCGGCGAGCGCGACCGGAGAGCCAAGCCTCTCCAGATCGGCGGCAATCTCACGCGCGAGCGATCCGCGATAGAAGCAGTCGAGACCGTCCTCGGCCAGACGGCGAAGGGTAAGAGCGAGAGCGGGCTGGCGCAGAATAGCCCCGGCGAGCGGGACCGCGCCGTTTGGCAGGAACACGTCGGCAAAACCGGGAGCGTCCGCGAGTTCACCGCGCTTCGCCGTCAGCGTCTGCGCCAAGCCGTCGGTCACGGTCATGCCCGCCTCCGCGAAGCGGATCGCATCCCGCAACAGCCGTTCGAGCGGGAACGGTGCCTCCCATCTGGAAGCCACCATACGGGCCGCCTCCCACCCCGAGATCGTACCGGCGACGGTATTTGCGGCAAGCGGTCCGCGCCACGGGATGAAGCCGTGCCCCGCGCCACGGTAGAGCGCGAGGCTGGCCGCCGCCGCGCTACGGCCGCAAGCATCGATGCCGATCGGCTCATGGCCGGGTTCCGCGATCAGCCAGAATCCGTCGCCCCCGATACTGTTCATGTGCGGGTAGACGACGGCGAGAGTCGCGGCGACGGCTATCGCCGCGTCGACCGCGCTGCCACCCTCCCGCAAGATTTCGAGCCCGGCCGCGCTTGCAATACCGTGAGGCGATGTGACGATCCCGGTTTGCGTCATGCTCAGACGAGTTCCAGGCCCAAATGGGAGCGCAGGGTCGCGCCCGCGTAAGCAGTGCGCATCAGCCCGCGGTGCTGCAATTCCGGAACGACCATATCGACGAAATCCTCCACGCCCCCGGGGATGGTCGCGGGCATCAGGTTGAAACCGTCGGCGGCGCCGGTGCTGAAACGCTCCTCCATGCCGTCGGCGATATCGGTGGGAGAGCCGCACATGAACAGGTGGCCGCGCGCGCCGGTGGCGAAACGGGTCAGTTGGCGGAGCGTCAATCCGCCCATCTCGGTCGCTTCCTTCAGCAAGGCAAGCTGAGCGGTGCCGAAATTTGTCGTCAGATCGTCCGGAAGCTTCTCGTCCAGGGGAAAACGGCTGAGTTCGATATCGGGACCGAGCAGGCCTTGCAGAAAAGCCAGGCCCAGCCCGATATCCACCCGGTCTTGAAGCCTGGCATACTTGTCCTCCGCCTCCGCGCGCGTGGGAGCGACGACGGCGAGTAGTCCGGGCATGATCTTGAGCCTGTCCGGGGTGCGGTCGTAAGTAGCCATGCGCCCCTTGAGATCGGCATAGAAGTCGCGGCTGCTGTCGAGGCCACCTTGCACGCTGTAGACCATGTCAGCGATCTTTGCCGCGAGCTCCCGCCCCGACGGCGACCCGCCGGCCTGCACCATGACCGGCATGTGCTGCGGAGAGCGGGCTACGTTGAGCGGCCCGCGAACGCGAAAATTCTCGCCCTCGTGGTCGAGGTAGCGCATTTTCGAGAGGTCGAGATATTCGCCGGTGGCCCGGTTCGCCGGAAAAGCGTCCGCATCCCAACTGTTCCACAGACCGAGCACCACCTCGGCAAATTCCTCGGCCCGGCGGTACCGCACGGTGTGATCGGGCATCGAACCGTGGTTGAAATTGCGCGCTTCGCTTTCGCTGACGCCTGTCACGAGATTGCAACCGACGCGGCCGCCGGAGAGGTGGTCCAGCGCGAGGACGCGGCGGGCTACGTAATAGGGTTGGTCATAGGTAGTGTTCTGCGTAATGACGATGCCGATCTTTTGAGTCGACACCGCCAGCGCCGCCGCCATTGTCACGGGCTCGATGAACGTCGCGCGATCGGTGCGGCTCAGGACGACCTTCGAGCTGTCCGGCGATGCCGAAGAATCAGCGAGAAACACCGTGTCGAACAAGCCGCGCTCGGCGGTTTGCGCCAGCGCCAATATCTTGTGGAACGGCACCGTCGGGTCCGGCTCGGTGGACGGATCGCGCCAGGATGCTGCATGATGGCCGGTATTGAGAACGAACAGGCCGAGGCTCATTTGACGCGTCATTGGCAGCATCCGATCCAGGCTGGGTGATGGCGGCTGGCGTGCGCACGTACGACACTCTGTTCGTCGGCGATCTGGCGCCTTGGTTCCGCCAGCGGAGCATCGGCCAGGACGGGCTCTTCAGCTTCGACATGATGGCCGGGCGCTTCGTGGCGCTCTGCTTCTATGGGAAAGCCTCCGACAAGGAGGCGCTGGGCGCATTTTCGCTGATCCAGGCACATCGTGCGATGTTTGACGGCATAAACCTGTCCTTTTTCGGCGTCAGCAACGATACGGGGGACGAAGCAGATGCTGCCTTGGCGCCCACGCAGGGCCTCAGGCATTTTGCGGATAGTGATGGCGCGGTCAGTCGGGCCTACGGCGTGCTGCCGAGCGACAGCGCATCGGATATCACTGCGTTGCGCCGATTCTGGTTCGTACTCGATCCCCGCCTGCGCGTGGTCGCGGTCTTCCCGGTCGATGAAAGCGGGAATCGGGCCGCATTGCGCTTTCTGCAAGCTATACCGACACAAGCAGCCTATTATGGATCGGAGCCGCAGACGCCCGTGCTCATCGTTCCACACGTATTCGAGCCCGAGTTCTGCGCCCGCCTGATCACATTGTATCAGGCTGCCGGAGGGACCGATTCCAGCGTACTCACCGAAGACGCCGCCATCGCCGACTATGGCTTCAAGCGCCGCCGCGATTGGCGTCTCACGGACGATGCCCTCGTGGCGCAAATACAGACGCGGATTTTTCGCCGAATCGTCCCCGAAATACGGCATGCTTTCCAGTTCAACGCGACGCGCTTGGAACGGCTGATCGTCGCCTGCTATGACGCCGCCGAAGGCGGGCGCTTCGGCGCGCACCGCGACAATACGCTGGCGCGCACCGCGCATCGGCGCTTCGCAGTTTCGATCAACCTCAACGAAGATTTTGATGGCGGCGACATCGCCTTTCCCGAATATGGCCCGCGCCGGTTCCGCCCGCCGATGGGCGGCGCCCTGGTCTTCTCCTGCTCGCTGATGCACGCGGTCGTTCCGGTGACGCGCGGACAGCGCTATGCCTGCCTGCCTTTCGTCTATGATGACGCTGCAGCCGAGTTGCGCCGCCGGCAGGTGCCGCGGCCGTGATCGCCTCGCATTCGGCTGTCGATCCTGGCTGCCGCTCGACGCCACCTATTTCAGCTCCGCCGTAAAGGATTCCAGGGGCGGCGCGGCCGCGATCACTTTCTCCTGGACCAGGAATGCGCCGATGCGGGCATATTTCTCGGTATCCAGCGCGGCGGGGTCAGCCGCGAAATAGGGCACGGTAAAGACCCATGCCTCGTGGTTGAGCTTATTGTCGAGATCGGGATAGGCGCGGATGAACAGCTTCCAGGCATCTTCCGGATGAGCGGTTATGTACGCTGCGCCTTCCTTTACGGCGGCGAGAAATTTGGGATAGCGCGGATCGTGCACAGTATCCTTGTTGACCACCATGATCAGGTCGTCGAATTCCGGCACGCCGTATTTTTCGTAATCGAAGCCGATCGGCTTGGCGCCGTTGTCGATGAACTCGAATGCCTCGAAATTGCGATACACGCCGATTGCATCCACGCGGTGGGTCAGCAGGGACGTCGACAGCGCGGTGCCTACATTGACGAGCGTGATATCGTTCATTGTCAGGCCGGCGGAGGCAAGCATGCAGCTGATCTCGGCGAGGTTTTCCGCCCCGCCGACTTCGTTGTATCCGATACGCTTGCCCTTCAGGTCGGCGATCTTGGTGACGCCGTAGCCTTCCAGCGTCATCAGGGTTTGTAGCGGTTTGTCCAGAAGCACACCGATGCGCATCAGCGGAAGCCCGTTCACCACCTGCTGATAGAGCTGCGGCTGGTAATCGATCGCGATGTCGCCATGGCGGGCGGCGACCAGGCGCGGTGGCATCGTCGGATCGCCCGGCGGGACGAATTCAACATCCAGGCCCGCGCGGTCGAAGGCACCGATCTCGCGCGCGACGATCAAGGGGCCGTGGTTCGGGTTGACGAACCAGTCGAGCAGCACCGTCAGCTTGTCCGCGGCCAGGGCGGGGCGACCCATCACCAGTACCGCCGTAACGAGAAGAAATCGAAGGCAATGGCGGTTCATGGGGGCCCGATCAGCTAATGGTGTTGCGGCAGGCCGGCGTCGAGCTTGGCTGCGACTTCGTGCAGCCGTGCGTTCAGATCCGGCACGGAGACGACGATGCCCTGGTCGAGGATGGCGCGAAACTTCGGATAGAGCGGCGCGGCGCGCAGGATTTGCGGATCGCCGAATGCCGCATCCGTAGCTGGGAGCAAGTAGCGCGGAATGTCACCGCTCCGCGGAACCAGCAGGGCGCGATAGGCCGGGATCGAGACGGCGTACCGGATGAAATCCTCGGCGTCGGCCAGGGTTTGCCCGTGAACGCGGGCATCGATGCCGAACATGTCGACCCAGACCATCGGGCGCACCTTGCCGTCCGCGAACGGAAAGGCCGCGACGCGGATATCGGAGGCCGTGATGCAGCGATCTTCCGCTCGGCAAGCGGCGTCGGTTTCGTCGAGCACCTCATGGGTCATTTCGGAATAGCCGACAAAAGCTGCGCCGGCACGGCGGGCGAATTGCCGTGCGTAGAAACCTTCGCGCTGCGCATAGTCGGGATTGCGGCCGAAGCCCGGCGGTTCCAGGGCGAGAATCCGCTGGAAACGCGCCTGAATTTCTGGATCGGGGTTGGCGTCCACATGGGACAAAGCCGCTTCCGGCGAAGCGCCTCCGGCGAGCAGGGAGCTGAGATAGAGCTCGCCCAAGGTGCCGCCGCCCGACATGTTCATCAGCAGCCCGCCATTCGGCCGCAGCGTCCGCTCCAAATCCGCAAGCGAATGCGCGTCGGCGACACCGGCCTCATCAGCTCGGTAGATCAGGAAATCGGCGATCCGCAAATCCTGCGCGCCGCGCCGCTCTATCCGAAGTTTCGC